>Ga0164290_1000324_pt1 | contig 171451 bp, 134 predicted proteins | sample Micstemetagenome_FD_108782 | JGI IMG/M metagenome (GOLD analysis project Ga0164290, IMG submission 108782) | Contaminated culture microbial community from soil near Moab, Utah, USA - Microcoleus steenstrupii SON62 (Illumina Assembly) | ecosystem: Environmental > Terrestrial > Soil > Soil crust...
GGGGTGCCGACTCACCCGCTCGCAGCCGCCGCAGCGCCTCCATCCGACGATCCTCACGCTGCTTGGCATCCATCCGTGGTACGCGATACTCCATGACAGAAGTATCCCACCCATACACAGCCCTCGCCACTCAGAAGTCAAGAATATTTGCAGGTATCAGTAAACGTGATGAACCCATCGGCGTCGAAATCGGGCGGACAGACGCTGAGCATGACGGCTTCACTCGTAACGCTGCCGCAGCCGTTACTCACGACGCAGGTGTAACCGTCGCCGGCGTCGTCGGCGGACGGGTGGGTAATAGTCAGATCGGCGGTGCGTGTACCGCTGAGCGTTGCGCCGGTGGCGGTGGGGCCGTCGTCGAGCGGCTCGCCGTGGCGATGCCAGCGATACGACGCGGCACCCGCGGCGGAGATGCGGAACGTGCCGGTGGTCGGACCGCTGATGATGAGGTCGCGCGGCTGGCCGAGGATCGTCGGCGGACCTTGCACGGTGACGGTGATGCTCCCGTTTACCCAGTCCTCGAAGGGCGAGCCGCCGTTGGTGAAGCGCACGCGCAGCGCGGCACCGGCGCCGATCGTTGTCGGCAACGGGAGCACCGCAACGCTGTTGTTGAGTTCCGTCGCGGCGGCGAGGCTGAGGAAGATCACGGCGTTGAACAGCGAGGTTGCGCTGCCCGAACTGTCGATGATGTCCGCCGCGACCACCGCATCGGGAGATGCTTGCCCCAGATGCTCGCACTGCACGCGTACCTGTGTGAGGCTGACCGCGCTCTGGGGCCTCACCCACACTTCGGATGCAAGCGAGCCATAGCCCGGGTGACACATCAGTCCCTCAAACGACGGCAGCCGATATCGATACGGGTTCTGGTCTCGGAGTGGATCGGGGCTGTAGATCAGGCCGACGAGCGGAACGGAGAACGGCTGTGTCGGATCGCCCCACGCGCCGAAGCCGCCAAGCGTGATGCCGGTCAGGAAGCTGGAACTCGTCGGGGCCCAGTCGCCGCGCATAAAGAGCCACCCATTGGCCGGGTCTTGACTCGCGCCGATCAGAGGCTGGCCGATCGCCTCGAACGCACTGACCAGATCCATTTCATACTGGCACTGAGCGAGAGCGGAACCAGAGACGCCGACCAGGGTCAGCGCGGCGAAAAACGTACGCATGATCAACCTCCCGAGCATGGGGCCAGCGCGGCGACGCGGTCGGCGCATGGTGCCCTTTGAGACTATCGCCGGGAAGGGGCGAGCACAAGAGAAATTGGGCGCGTGAAACGGGGGCAGTATCGTCATGGTTTCGAAGCCCGGCCCTCACGGGTTGGTGAACGCAATCACGACCCTGTGTCGTCCTCGCTCACCGGTTTGGCGCGGCCTTCGACCTCGTCAATCCAGCGCTGGATGGTCGCGGGGAACGAGTCATCCCACGCGCCCTGGCCCATGGCCGCGAGGCTCGCGCCGAGCGAGTCCTGCTTGGTAAGCCCGTGGTCGATCTGGGGCAGTTGGATTGCGCGGGCGAACCCGGGCGCATTGCGATTGACGATCTTGGCGATCCGCTCGTGGTCCTCCATGCTGCTGACAAAGTCGTACTGGCCGTGGATCGCGAGCACATTGGTCGAGACCGCGGACCAGGCCCGGGCGATGTTCAAGTCCTGAAGTTCGTGATAGAACGACACATGGCGGCTGGCGATGTGGGTCTCATCCACCATCGGGTTCTCGTGCTTGAGTTCGGGGTGCTTGGCCCACACATCGCCCATCGTCTTCTTGTCCAGCAGCAGCATGGCGTGCGTGATCGTCTCGGCGCGCATCGCGTCGGTGATCTCGCTCTCGCCAAAGCCGCTGAGGCGCAGTTGGCGGCGGGTGTTTTCGAGCGTGTACTCGAACCAGGTCGTGGAGACGGTGCCGAAGACGATCGCGCCGCGAATCGGCGTGTCCTGCATCAGATAGGGCATCATCACGCCGCCCATCGAGTGGCCGAAAACGTAGATGCGCTTGGGGTCGACGGCAGGGTTGCTCGCGAGTGCCTTGATCGCGGCCTTGTACCCCGCGAGATCGGTGGAATAGTTGATCTCGCCGCAGGACGGGCCTTGCGAATCGCCAAGCCCGGGTCTGTCGACGCGGAGCGTGATGTAGCCGGCCTTGGCCATCGCGTGAACCAGTCGCGTGTCGGGAGCGTCGACGAGTTGAGGGCGATCGATGGTGGAGCAGTAGATGCCGGGCACGAAGACGAACGCGGGGTGTTTGCCGTCGGCGGCGAGCGGCGATGCCGTGGGTGTCGTGGTGATGGTGCGGAGTTTGTAGCCATCGGGGACGGTGACGGCGGAGTAGGCGATGGTGCTGCCCGGGACTTTTTCTTCGATGAGGGCGTCGAGCGTGACGGCGATGTCGAGCGGCTTGGAGTCGCGGAGTATGCGGACGTTGGCGACGGACCCGCCGTGGAGCGTGCGGAGGGCGGCGAACACGTCTTGCGCCGTGGAGATGTGCGTGGTGTTGATGTTCTCGATGATGTCGCCGATCTTGATGCCGGCGCGCTCGGCCGCGCCGCCTGGACGCAGCCCGATCACGGTCTCGCCCTCGTCGGCGGCGTTGAGACTGACGCCAATGGAGGCGCGACGGGGCAGATCGTCGGCGTGGGTGAATGCGGCGAGCGCGAGGGACAGCGAGAGGCCGAGGAGATGGCGTGCGTTCATGGTGGGACTCGGATGAGGGGCCGCGCGGGATGTGGAGACAAAGATGCCGCACGAGCGCGGCGTCGAGATGGCGAGTCAGACGCGGGAGCGGGGAGAAGGTTCCCGGGGATGCGAAGGCCGCGTCGGGCGGGAAGAAGGCATCGAGGCAGGCGGCATCAAGGCATGAGCAGAGGCCTCACGTCGGGGGCGTCTGACGGCGCTGCACACCGACAATCCTCGCGTTGAACAGTTCGATCGCTTCCTTGACGAGCGGATGCTCGGCCAGGGCTGGAATCTGTGCTCCAGAGGCGGAGATCGGCGTCGTCAGCGCGCTGATGCGTTCGCGGCCGGCGGTCGGATCGTCCGCGATCTTGAGGCGAAGCGGCTTGCCGAAGACGCGACGGAGCAGGTCTTCGATCTCGGGCGCGGCACCCTGCACGGCGGCGGCGAGGTCGGACTCGGCGGTGACGATCGCGTGCTCTTCGTTGAGTTCAGAGAGTTGCACCGACTCGACGAGGATTTTGATGCGGCGCGTGGTGGCGGCATCGACGACCTTGGCCCATGATGCGGCGACGGGTGGAGAAGTCGCACTGCCCGCGATCGGCGCGGATGCCGCGCTCGAGGGCTTGGCCTCGATCACGCCGGGCGCGTCGCTGTGGGCTGCGGTATGCGCGGCGTGCGTGCGCGGCGCTGGCGGGGGCGAAACCACCGGGCGAGCGGGGATCGGCGGACTTGTTTCTGCGGCGGGCGGTGCTGCACCGGACGGACCCGGGCGCGGCGAGGCACCCGCCGTCAGGCTTTTTTTGCCGCGAGTGCTCCGACGCTGGCACGCCCCGCGATGAACGCGCTGACATCGGCGAGTTTCTCGGTCATCGCCAGACGCACGATGAGCATGTCGAGCAGGGCGCGCGGGGCGGCGGAGTTTTTCGCGGCCCGCTGCACGTTCTCGCACAGCGCCATCATGTGGACGATGCCGGCAGGGTCGAAGCGTGCGGACCGCTTGGCCTCGGCGGCGCGGGCGTCGGCGGAAAGGTCAACGAGTTCGCTGTCTGGGCCGCAGGCGGCGAGGACCATGAGATCGCGCAGGCGTTCGATGAGCGTCTCGATGACCTGATCGACGGAGATGCCGCGCTTGAGCAGTTCGTCGGCGCGTTCGAGCGCGATCTTGGGCTCGCCGTCGGCGAGAGCATCGAGCAAGTTGCCGACGAGGAAGCGACTGGGCAGGCCGAGGAGTTCTTCCAGGAGCTTGACGGTCAGCAGTTCTTCGCCGCTGGCGAGCAGGCGATCCAGCAGCGAGAGGGCGTCGCGCATCGAACCGTTGCCGAGGCGCGCGACGGCGTGGAGCAGCTCGGGCTCGGCCTTCTTCTTCTCCTGGTCGAGGACCTCCTTGAGGTGCTCGGCGATCTTGCTCGCGGGGATGTTGCGGAAGTCGAAGCGCTGGCAGCGCGATTGGATGGTGGCGGGGACTTTCTGCGGATCGGTGGTGGCGAGGATGAACTTCACATGCTCGGGCGGCTCTTCCATCGTCTTGAGGAGCGCGTTGAAGGCGGCGGTCGAGAGCATGTGGACTTCGTCGATGATGTAGATCTTGTACTTGCCGCGGAGCGGGCGATAGGCGGCATTGGCGATGAGTTCGCGCACGTTGTCGACGCCGGTGTTGGAGGCGGCATCGATCTCGATGGTGTCGGTGTCCTTGCCGGCCATGATGGCGGCGTCGACGTCGGGCGTGCCGCCGTTGAGGGCCTTGGCGAAGATGCGAGCCATGGAGGTCTTGCCGACGCCGCGCGTGCCGCAGAAGAGATAGGCGTGGGCCACGCGTCCGGCGTCGATGGCGTTGCGGAGGGTCTTGGCAATGGCTTCCTGGCCGACGACTTCGTCAAAGCCCTGGGAGCGATAGCGGCGAGCGAGGACGGTGTAGGACATAGGGGCGATTGTAGAGGAGGGGGCGGAGAGAGCGCGAAACACTCCCCCCGATCGACGGCCAGGTTGCCGACGACCCGGAAAACGCCGCTTATGGCTGCTGCGGTCAAGCCCTGACCAGGTTCACGGGCCTCCCGTGCATCGGGCCCGGCCGTCGATCGAGGGGGAGTGAGCCAGCAGGATAGCCCGCAGCGCGACACGAAGGCGCAACGCGTCAAATCTTGGACCCGCCCAAGCCCCGTTCTCGTACACTCTGGGCGTGAGCGGCAACGAAACACAACCTTCGCCTGGCACGCAGGGCCCGGCTGGCAACGGCGAACCGTTCGCCGTCGCGGCCCTCGCCCAGTCCCTGCCGCCTCGCGCTTTGGCGCGACCGACGGAGGACCCCGTCGCCGTCGCCGCTCGTCATCGTCAGATTCTCGTGCGCGCGGTTCGTCTGGTCTTCGTCGTTCTGCTTTTCACCGTCACCTTCCTCAACCTCTTTGGCATCAGTCCGCAGTCTGGGCCCGCGGAGATCATCCGCGGCCAGCAGTTCTGGGTCGTGCTCGCCATCACCGCCGCCTTGGCCGCCGTCGTGCTCGCGGCCGATCTGCTCACGCCCAAGAAGAAAATCTCGACCCTCATTTCGATCGTGCTCGGCCTGCTCGCGGCCCTCATCGCGACCATCGCCCTCAGCGCGATCATCGATCTGCTCGTCAAGACGTATGAGATCAAGTTTGAGGGTCAGGTCGCGCTCATCAAGGTGCTCATGGGCATCTCGCTTGCCTACCTCGCGATCTCGATCGTGCTCCAGACCCAGGACGACTTCCGTCTCGTCATCCCGTACGTCGAGTTCGCCAAGCAGATCCGCGGCGTGCGCCCGCTCCTGCTCGACACATCCGCGCTCATCGACGCGCGCATCGTCGACATCGCGCAGACCGGCGTCATCCAGTCGCCGATGGTGATTCCGCAGTGCGTCGTCGCCGAACTCCAGACCCTCGCCGACAGCACCGACAAACTCAAGCGCGGCAAGGGGCGTCGCGGGCTTGATGTCATCACCCGCCTGCAACGCTCAAGCCTCGACGTGGCGATTGATGACGCCCCCGCCCGCGCCCAGGGCGTCGATCAGATTCTGGTTGAACTCGCCCGCGCGATGCCCGCGATCATCGTCACCACCGACTCCGGGCTCAGCCGCGTCGCCCAGATTCAGGGCGTCGAAGTGCTCAACATCAATGCGCTGGCCGCGGCAGTCAAGCCTTCGCTCGTTTCCGGCGAGACGCTGCTCGTCAGCCTCATCCGCCCCGGCGAACAACCCGGCCAAGGCGTCGGCTACCTCGACGACGGCACGATGGTCGTCGTCGACGATGGCGCGCCGCGCATCGGAACCATGATCAGCGTGGTCGTCACCTCGACACTGCAAACGGCGGCGGGACGCCTCATATTCGCCAAGCCGGCGGCGGGCGAAGCACGCTCGGCCGAAGAAGACGCACGCGAAGGGGCATCCGACGCGGCGGCCACAGATGATGGGCTCAATGCTGGTGCTGTAGACAACGCGGATGACGATCGCGACACGCCGCCGGGCCCGGCTCAGACCCATCGCGAATCGCCGTACGCGGGCGGGCAGGGCCCCACGCCTCCGCGCGGACCCAAGTCGCTCCGCACCGGCACGCCGCGTAACCCCAGACGCTGAGCATCAGTCGCGTTCTCACCACCCCGTCGCGTCCGCCGTCTCCGACGATGCGTCGCGGGCTTGGTTCTCGGCTTCCGCGGCCTTGAGTGCCGCGCCGATGCGCTTCAGGCTTGTCGCGGTCAGGCGATCGTACTTCTTGAGGTACTCCATCACCGCAATGACGAACGTCGCGTGGCTCCACGTCAGCGGGCTCACCGAAATCGGCGCGCCCGAGTACGGGTTGAACTGTTCGGCCATCACGCCCGATTGGTCCGCGCGACGCACGGCCCACTCCAAGAGCGGGATCGCCTGGTTGAGTTCTTCCAGCGTGCGGCTGCGCTCGATGATGTACTGCGCCTGCCACAGCGTGCAGATCACCCACGGGTTGCCCGGCACGGTATCGACATGCTCGCGCTCGACCTGGTGGTAGTAGTCGCGCTCATAGCGGGCGCACCCGCCCACCGAGGTCTTGACCCACAGTTTCTCCATCAAGCCGGCCATCTCGGCCTCGACCTTCGGATCGTGTACGTCCAGCGCGTTGCACGCAAAGAGCGCGAAGTTGGCCGAGTCGCTGGTCATGTCGAGGCGATATGTGCCGTCGGGCAGCGGGATCGCCATGCGGGCAAAGCGGTTGCGCTCCGGGTTCCACATGTGGCGCTTCAGCGCGCCCTTCATGCGCTCCGCGCCTTCGCGGAAGGCGACGGCGCGATCCGGCTCGCCGAAGTCGTGCGCGAACGCCGCCGCCGCGTACAGGCCGCCGATGGTGGCCGCGACCGTGAACGTGTGGATGCCACGGCGTTCTTCCCACAGATCCCACGAAGGCAGGGGCAGTCCGTGGTGGTCGCGATAGGAGAGCATCCACTCCGCCGGGCGAGCGACGAGAGATGAATACAGCGGCTTGATGAACTCGACGTCGCGGAAGGTGCTGAAGTGCTTGCGTAGCGCCCACACGACCAGCGCCGTTTCATCCTGCTGGATCGGCAGGATGCGCTGGCCTTCGAGCATCCACGGGTGCCACGAACTGGCGAGTTGCCCGCTCGGCGTGTACTTGTGCAGGAAGTAGCCCTCAGGCTGGATCGCCTCGGCGCAGAAGCGGAAGAAGTTTCGCGAAAGTTCAGATTGGCCACTGAGGATGAGCGCGTACGCCACCATCGCGCCGTCGCGCGGCCAGCAGTACGAGTAGTGGTCGCCGCCGAACTGCGTGATGTCGCTGTCGTTCGCCGCGATGATCGCGCCGCCGTTGTCGATCTGCGTGCGCATCACGAGCTGGCTGCGGAAGTACAGGTCGCGCACGCTCTCGGGCAGCGGCGAGAGGTCCACCGGCTCCTTGCGGCACCAGAGTTTCCAGTACGCCTCGGTCCGCGCGATCATGCGGTCGGGGCCCTTCTCCAGCACGCGACGGTTGCGATCCTTGACCGAGGTGTATGAGTTGCCGCACGCCAGCCAGCAGGTGAAGTACTGCTCGCCGCCCGCGGGGATTTGCAGATTGAAGCCGATGGTCGTGTCGACCGAGCCCTGGCTGATGGCGTTGCGTCCGAGGATGCCGTCCTCGGCATCGCGCCAGGTGCCTTCCGCGCCGCCGACGCGCTTGGTGCCGATGGCCCAGTGGTCGACGCCGCATTTGTTGGAGTCGCAGGCGTTGAAGAGGAAGTAGTTGTCGTCCTTGTAGATGACGATGCTGCTGGTGGCGGGGTCGTAGTTGGCGGTGTCGCCCACGGCGGTGCCGCGCACGGAAAGGTCCCAGTGCTGGAAGACGCGCACATCGCGCGGGCGGTTCAGTCTGTCGCGCACCGTGACCTTGCGGAAGAACACGGGCTCATGAAAGTCGACGGCGTCGTTGCAGATGAGTTCGAGGCCCAGCGTCTCGTTGACGAGGTGAACCTCGGTGACGAGCGTGTCGGGCTTGTACTTCAGTTCACGGCGCCATGAGGCGTCTTCGACCCACGCGAAGCGCCCGTCGGCCCAGACGCCGAAGCGTTGGATGTGGCCGTCGGTGTGGTTGAAGCGTCCGACGCGCGGGTAGTAAATGTCGCGCACCCGGTAGAGGTGGTCGAAGGTGATGAGCACGTCGCCGTTGCCGACCGGAATATCGCGAGGCATGTGAAGAAAACCCCGTGTCTGAGCAAGGAGCTGGAAGCACCGAACGACGCCGCGTGGGATCGTACGTCATGCCCGGCGCGCACGCTGTCGTGCGCGTGCGGAGCATCCACGCGTGGGCGCAACGGCGCCACGCAGGTTTATCGGTTCGTTTGGGATGCCGGTTCAGCCCCGTCGGAAACACGGGGGATCGCGGTTTGCAGGGAAATGTCAGGAACTTGCGAGTTTGGAACCGCAGGGGCACTGATCCGAATCAGCCATAACGCCCCGTTTTCGGGGCACGCTCGAGTGGGTCGGTCTTTCGGTTTGGTGGGTGGAAAAGGGAAAGTCGGGCGCGGCGTTCGCCACAAGCGCCCTCACGCGGCGGCACACGGCTCATTCGATGCCCGGTCGCCCAGATCGCACGGACTCAGGTTTTTGCAGGAGCAGCACACATGATGCGGAGCCAACAGATGAAGGGTGTCTACCACAGCGTCGCGATGCGGGCAGGTTTGTGCCATGCGGGCACGAAGCGTAAAGCCGGCGGCTTCACGCTCATCGAACTGCTTGTGGTCATCGCCATCATCGCGCTGCTCATCGGCATCCTGCTCCCCGCGCTGGGCGAGGCCCGAAAGGCAGCGCGAAATGTCGTCAGCCAGGCGAACCTGAGGTCGCTGGGGCAGATTCAGTTCACCTACCACGCCGAGAACAAGAGCAACTTCGTGAACCCGTTCACCTCGCCACCTCGGCCGAGCCCGATCGGCACGGGCAAGTGGTACGACGTCTACAGCGCGGAAGGTGCCGGGCCATGGCGGTTCGACGGTCGACCGGACGTGAACTACGACGGCGACTTCTTCAGTGCTCACTGGTACAGCCTGATCTCGCACAACCTCAACAAGGGTGACTGGGCTTCACCAGTGCAGTTCAGCCCTGCCGACCGGCGCATGTCTGAGAAGTTCAAGGATCTGACCTCCCAGGAGGGCTTCGCCTACGAACGCTGGATTTGGGACGGCTCGTACTGGTATTCGCCCGTGTTCTGGCACAGGAAGGATCGCTTTGCGATGGGTTTGGGCAATCGTCAGAAAGCCGACGAAACCAACTGGAAGCGCAACAAGATCGACGACGTCGTCTTCCCCGCTGCCAAGGTCATTGTCTGGGAGCGGTTCGATTACTCCCAGAACAAGCGCGTCGAGTACAACGTCGGCGTTGCACAGGGGACTAAAAAGATCGCACCGATGTGGAGCAACCCCGGCGCGAATCCCAACGTGGTCGTCGGCGACGGTAGTGTGACGCGTGTGAACATGAGCCGCCTTACTGAACTCACGAGCGCGTCAAATCCCAACGCGACGCAGCGCGATTCGCTGCGCCCCGCGGGCGTCTGGGCACCGACGACCAAGACGCTGGGCGACTACGACAACCCCAACTTCAGCGACAAGGGCTACGGGATGAACAAGGACTATCTCGAGAACGGCGACAGGGGCAACCCGTTCGGCGGTGCTGGCCGCTACCTCGCGTTCTTCTTCGCGACGCGAGAGGGCGTCGCAGGCCGCGACCTTGACAAGTGACCAGCAGTTCCAGTTCTTCCGCGAGGAGCGCAGATCAATGACGAAGAGACAGATTGCGGCGTTGTCAGCGGTTGGACTCGCGGCGGTTCTGGTCGCGGGCTATTGGTGGTCGCGTTCAGGCGGCCCTGGCGATGCCACTCCGGCAGCGGTTCAGGGCATGCAGTTGACCCCTGCCGAGGCCGCTGCGTTGGCAGAGTCCGAGCGCCAACAGAAGGCCGCCGCGAAGCCCACTGACCAGTTCAGTCGCGTCGTCGACAAGAAGAAGTAGGCGAACAGGCACCGGTCGCTTCAGAAGCGTCCGGTGTTTTTATTTTGTTCGCATTGAAATTCTGAAACCAGACCTCCGAAAGAGCGTATAAAGACTATACATCTGCATACGAATGATATGATGGGGTCATCTGGTTCTCGGTTTGCGACGATCGCAGAGATTGCCGAGAAGTCCGATCCGTTCCAGTGCGTTGGGGTGCGGATGCGTGGTGGTGCCGATCGCGGGGGCGGTTGGCGGGTTGAGAGACGGGTCATTCCGGGCTCGGGGTTCAGTCATGTCGCAGAGTCGCACGTCGATTTCTTCCAACGCTCGCGGGTTCACGCTGATCGAACTGCTGGTGGTCATCGCGATCATCGCGCTGCTCATTGGCATCCTGCTGCCCGCGCTGGGGGCGGCACGCCGTGCGGCTCGAAACGCCGTCAGCCTTGCGAACCTGCGTTCGCTGACGCAGATTCAGTTCACCTATCAGGCGGAGAACCGCAACTCGTGGGTCAACCCGTTTGATGAGAAACTCTCGGGCACCGCGGCGAGCGGCGATGGTTCGAAGCGCGGCTGGAACGTGCTCTACAAGCCCACCGACACCAAGACGGGATGGGTCTCTTTCGGCTTCGATGCCGACCCGTGGCGCACGGAGATGTTCGCGTTCCACTGGTACAGTTTGGTCGCGATGGGCCTGCCCGGCTCGGACGCGGCGAGTTCAGTTCAGTTCTCGCCGGCGGATCGCACCGTGATGACCCGCTTCCGCGAGTCGTTTGACAAAGAGCGCGACAATCAGGATGCGTGGATTTGGGACGGCTCGTACGTCTATTCGCCCACGCTGTGGTGCAAGGCCGACCGATACTCGACGACGCGATTGGGCTCATCGGGCCGTCGCTCAGACATGACGGCCAACGGCACGCAACTGCGTCGCAACCGCGTCGACGATGTCGTTAGCCCGTCAGCAAAGGTCGTGTTGTGGGAACGGTTTGACTACAACCAGACCCGGCGCGTTGAGAGCACAATTGGCAACGATGGCTCGGCGACGCCGGTGGGACGCAGCGATCTGCCGCCGACGTGGAACAACAACACTGCGGCACCCAACGTGTCGACAGCGGACGGCAGCGTGCTTCGCGTCAAGATCGAGACGTTGATGCCTCTGGCGTATGGCGCGACGGCAACGACCTTCCAGCCGGTGGGACTGTGGACGCCACCCGGTGACATGCTTGGAAGCCCGTCGAATAAGAAGGGCGTCGGCTTCGGCTATCAGATGGGCACCGACGGCCTCGAGAATGGCGGCGGGGGCCTGGGCGGCGGCGTGACGGGGCTTCCGAAGTATCCGGGAACGTATCCGAACTTCTTCTGGGCGACGCGCAATGGCGTCAAGGGCCGCGACCTGAACAAGTGATGTGCGAGGCGGCAGTCCGCCGCGTCTGCAGGCTCAATCAATTCGAAACCCGCGCGACCCGTCCTGATTGGATGGGTCGCGTTGTTCTTGGGTGCGACCCTCGCCGTGCCGCTTGTCAATGATGGCTCGGCGAATCGACGATGGAGAGGATGTTGAACGAGCGCGAAGGACAATCCGCACAGCGCGACGGCGAGGAGGCGACGCAGGACGAGGCGTCGGCCGAGGCCCTTACGGTCGATGCCACGACGCTTGAGAACAGTGTCGCCGGCGACGCTGGAGTTCATCGCATCGACGACGACGTGCCGCCGATGCCGAGTACGCCGCGAGATCGGTGGGCGCATCGGCGCGGCGAGCCGCGGGTGTTCGCGCTGTTCTGGACCATGTTTCTGCTGATCGCGACGATGGGCCTGCTCGGCGGCGTGCTTGCGGGCGGCGTGCTGTCGTACGACGTCTATCGCCCCGCGGCTCGAATCTTGCTCGTCATCGCGATGGTTGGTGTCGGCGTGGCGTGGCCGATGACGCGGCTGTCGCAGGCGCGGCCGACGGAAGGGCCACTGTCGGCGGCATGGCGCGACGTTCTGGCGATGTGCATTCCGCTGCAGGCGATCATCTGGCCGCAGCACTGGCTGGCGGCGTGGACGTGGAAGCCGCTGTTGGCACTGGCGGCGGCGATGTGTGTGTGGGTGGTGCTGGTCGGCGGCGTGCTCGCGTTCGCGATGCGCGGCCTGGCGATGCGTCCGGCGGCGGACGTGGAGCGTGTGATTCATGTGCCGAGGCAGGAGGGGCGGCGCACGACGTGGATGCTGGCGATCGTGTTGATGAGCGTCGCGGTGTTGCCGCTGCGGCTGGTTGAGGCGACGGAACCGGGATCACGATCGACGGTGTGGACAGACTTGCTCGGCATTCTTTCGCCCGTCGGCGCGGTGCTGGAACTCAGCCACGATCGGGCATGGTCAGGCACGGCGATCGCGGTGACTCAGGGGCATTGGCTGGGGATCGGCGTGGTGGCGGTGGCGGCGGCGGCGATGTGGCTGATCGCGTGGGGCGTGGGGCGCGACGATGTTGGGCCGACGTGATCGTGGTTTTTTCCGATTGGTCCGGGTGGGCGGGGGGGCCTAAATTTCGGTGCTGCCGCGTCGGGTGAACCCGGCGCGGCTGGTTGTTTGAATCGGCGGAAGTTGGTGGCGTCCGTCGATCGGCGGCGGACGGGAAGTGTCGCGCGATTGGAGTCGGTATGGAACTGGTGACCCCGGCGGAGAAGCAGCAGATCGAAGCACGCCTGGCGGCGCTGATCGCGAATCGGCCGGTGATGTCCAATCGCATCGCCGAGGCCCGTGCGCTGGGCGACCTCAAGGAGAACGGCGACTACCACGCCGCCCGCGAGCAGCAGGGCATGGAGGAGGCCGAGATCCGCCGCCTGCAGGAGCGCATCTCCAACATCAGCGTCATCGACGAGAAGATGTCCAAGGCCGTCGAGGGTGTGGTGTTCCTTGGCAACATCGTCAAGCTGCGCGAAGTCGGCACCGACGACGAGGACCTGTATCGACTCGTGGGTGAGAGCACAGGCGGCAGCGCGGACTACGTCGAAGTGACCGTGAACAGCCCGATGGGCGAAGCACTGATGAAGGCGCAGGTGGGCTCGACCATCCGCGTCACCGCGCCCCGCGGCGTGAAGCAGTTCCAGATCGTCGAGATCGTGTCGTAGACGCCCCGGCCCCGTTCCTGCTAGTCTCCCCATGTGCGGGCCGAAGGCGGCCCGATGAGCAGGGGAGTCGGCGTTGTCGAGTGTTCGATCCAAAGTCTGCGTGCTTGGGTCCGTCAACATGGACCTTGTGGCCCGCGCTCCGCGACTGCCGGTGCCGGGCGAGACTGTGATCGGCCAGCGCTTCGACACCTACCCCGGCGGCAAGGGCGCAAACCAGGCCGTCAGCGCGGCACGCATGGGTGCCGAGGTGCGCTTCATTGGCACGCACGGTGACGACGACTATGGGCGCAAACTCCGCGAGATTCTTCGCGGCGAGAGCGTCGACATCGGCACGCTCCGCACCCACGACACGAGCAAGACGGGGGTGGGCATCATCCTTGTCTCGAACAACGGCGAGAACTCGATTGTCGTCATCAGCGGCGCGAACGCCAAGATCGATGCGAGTCATGTGCAGGCCGCCGCCGAGGTGATCACCGGCAGCGATGTGTTGTTGATGCAACTTGAGACGACGATGGACGCGGTGCGCGAGGGGGCGAAGATCGCGCGCGGAGCGGGCAAGCCGGTCTTGCTGAACGCCGCCCCGGCGAGCGGCGCGCCGCCGGAACTGCTCAAGATGATCGACGTGCTCATCGTCAACCGCACCGAGGCGACGACGCTGTCGGGCATGGATTCGAACACCGATCCGGCACGGCTCGCGCTGCGGCTGGCGGACATGGGCCCGCCGACGGTGGTGCTGACGCTGGGGTCGCAGGGTTCGATCATCGCGCACAAGGGACGACCCAAGCGTATTCCGACACTGAGCGTGAAGTCGATCGACAGCGTCGGCGCGGGGGACGCGTTCGCGGGCGCGCTCGCCGCGGCCTGGCACGACGTGCATCAGGCCGGCCGCGCCAAGAGCCCCGACGAGTTCCGCATGGTCGAAGATGCGATGCTCGCGGCTTCGTGCGCTGGCGCGCTCTCCACGCTTAAGCCCGGCGCGATCCCGTCACTTCCGACGCGCGAGGAAGTGATGAAGGAGCTGCCGGGATTGGTGAAGAAGTTCCGGGTTTGACCTCAGCGTCCATCAAAGTGAAATCCAAGGAGATTGAACGCGAAGGGCTCGAAGTGCGCGAAGGAAACGCCGTCAACGGCAGATTTTCCCCGAATGCGTTCGTATTGCAGATCCTCCGGTCCCGCGTTCTTGTCTTCCTTCGCGTCTTTCGCGATCTTCGCGTTGAAATGAGTCTTTATGAGCAATGCTCCATCACCGCAGCCCCAGTTCAGCGACGACGACCTCAAGCGTGCCATGCACGCCTTCAAGAAGCGTCTGAAGTTGACGAAGCTGGATCAGGAGTCTCGCCTGGGCGCGGGGCGGCATCTGACCTCGGGCAAGAAGTCGGATGTACAGGGCATCATCCCGCCCAACGACTTTCCCGCGGCGCTGTGGCGCGAGCTCGCGACCCGCAAGCAACTCAAGGACATGGGCGGCGGGTTCTATGGCTTGCCCAATGGCTAAGCGCGGATTCTCGACAAGAGTTGATGGCCTTTGTGCGGTGGGTTTAGAGCTTGATGGCGGGCCGTTTTGACTCAAGCGAGCCAGCGAACTTCGGCCCTGCTCTGAGGGCTGGACCACCACAGGCACTCGCCATGTGCACCGGCCGCTCGCGCGGTTCGGCTCTTATGAATCGGGCGTGGCGTCATTGTGCTTCTTGGGGCGAAGCGCCACCGCGCTTTCTGAGCCGCTGCCGCGCAGTTTCTCGATCATTCGGGCACGCATCGCGTCGAACTCTTCGCTGGTGATCTCGCCGCGATCGCGGGCTTTGCGGAGGTCATCGAGGAACGAGCCTTGGTCCTCGCTCTGCGGGCCAAGGATTCGCTTGCGCATGACGAGCAGCACCACGGCGGCGATCATCACCAGCGCGATGAGCACGCCGACGAGGATGAGCACTTCGGTGGTCTGTGCCGGCGTGGGCGTGCGCATCGCTCGCGATCCAGGATGTTCAGGAGTTGCCCGACACGATCACATCTCGGATTGGAACGAGCAAACGCGGCACGACGCGGTTCTCGACGAGTTCTTCGCCAACCGCGGCAAGTTTATGGAATGAGCCCTGGAGGTCTTTGAGATCCGCGATGGAGCCGAACTTCCGCAGGGTCAAGTAGACGCTGATGGGTTCACCCGCGTCGGGGTCGCGATTGGTGACGCCTTGCACGCCGCCGGGGCGTGTCTTGACCTCAAAGTGGACCTCATACTCGCCGCGTTGACCCGCGACCTGCTGGCCGAGGGCCATGCCGATCATGGGTTGAAAGTCGATGGGCGTCGCGCCTTGCACATCGACAAGCGATGCGAGGGTGGATCCGGCGAGCAGCGCGTCGAGGACGATCGCGTCGTGGTTGCCTCCGGCGGCGATGTCGAAGCCGTAGAGCAGTTCGAGGTAGTCGACATCGAGCGGGCTGATGTTCATGAAGTAGGGCGCCGCCTCGAGCACATGCGTGTGCAGGGCGTAGCCCTCGGCCATGGTCGCGGGGTTGACCGAGCCGGTGCGGATACTGTTGTTGCGGAGTGCGAGCCAGCGATGCACGCCTTCGCCCTGTGGCGATTCGAGCGCGAGTTCGTCGCGGTACTTTCGGAACTGGTTCATCGCGGGGAACTGCTTGCGGACGCGCTCGAAGAGGTCGAGCACAGTCTCACGCCCACGCGGCAGGTCCATCTTCACCGTCAACTTCTGGTTGATGTAGAAGTCGCTGCAGAACGCCTTGAAACTGTCGCTGAGCATCCTTCACACACTCCCGAAACCGGCACGCACTCCCGAAGCCGGGCCGCCGACGCAACGGGGCTTGAGGCCAACTCCATTTGGTCCAAGTCCGTTCGTGCAAGAATAGCCAAAACCGGGCAAAGACGGGGCGAACGGGCCACCAAGCACGCGAAATGCTTTGAGTCAGGCACTCGCGTTCGGGAAACGTTGTCGGTTGTGGTCTGGCTCACGCCCGCTGGAAGGCGTAGACGTTTCCCAGCGACATGACGCGCGTGAGTTCATCGAGCGTGTCGCGCGAGCGCCGGAGGAGCGCCGGATCGGCCAAGTCGTCCGCGCGGACCTCGTCGGGGTAGCACCGGCTCACCAGTTCCTCGAGCGACGCGAGCAGTTGCGGCGTCGCGACGCAGCCGGGGTTGACGCGCTGCAGTTCTCGCCCCGTCAGCGGCACGCGGAGGCGAAGGCACGCCGGCCCGCCGCCGTTGCGCATGCTCTGTCGCAGGTCCATGTACCGCACTTGCTTGATCGGGTTGCCGGGGTCGTCGATGACGCGCTGCACGAGGTCGCGCGTGCGCGGCTCTTCCTGTGAATCCGTCGGCGCGATCAGGGCCATGGTGCGATTGGGCAGCGTCACGAGTTGGCTGTTGAAGAGGTACGTCCGCACCGCCGTCGCGACCGGCACTTCTTCTTCGCGCACGCGAACACGGATGAGCGCGTCGCCGAGGTGTTCCTCGAGCGTGCGGATGACGTACCCCTCATCGAGAAACGCCCGCTCGTGGTGGAAGAGCACGCGTCCGTTGCCGACGCAGATCACGTCGTTGTGAAAGACGCCCATGTCGATCACGTCGGGGTTCTGTTGGGCGAAGATGGCGCGTCGGGGTTCGATGCCGTGGCGGCGTGCGATTGCACGCGAGGCTTCCAGCGTCTGACGCGCGGGGAAGTTCTTGGGTCGTGGCGCGCGGCGATTGCCGTGATGAACGCCGTAGACGAAGAAGTGGACGCCCGGCGCGTCCGGGGTGGCGCGATCATCGAAGAGTCGCGTGTGGTTGGCCGCGCCTTCATCGCCCAACGCGTCGGCGGCAGGGAGCGGATCATGTACCGCAAACGCGCTTTCATCAGTGAAGATGGCCCGAAGAAGCGTCGCGGTCTGCGGTCCTTCGATCGCCCGATGGAGCATCGACTTGAGATTTGCCGGCGTGAAGTGAACACGCCCGTCGTGGGCGTCGACACTCGGCGTGACAGTGGCGGCGTTGGCCGTCCACATGCATGAGGCCGAGCACACCTGCGCGAGCAACACCGGATCGACGTCGCGACAGGCGCGAAGCACTTGTTCATCGTCGCCGGAAAAGCCGAGCGTCCGCAGCGTCGGCAGGTGCGGGCGTTCCTGTGGCGGCAGAATCCCCTGCGTCAGGCCCATGTCCATGAGCGTCCGCATCTTGGCAAGCCCCTGAAGGGCGGCCTCGCGTGGGCGGGCGATCGATGCCGCGTTCGCTTCACTGGCGACGTTGCCGTAGGAGAGCCCGGCATAGTTGTGCGTGGGTCCGACGAGGCCGTCAAAGTTCACTTCGAGCATCGACATGGCTCCGAGAGTTCAACCAGTCAAGGCTATGGAGGCTCGGCCTCGGACCATGTGGCGACTCGCGCGGCGGATCGACGTTGGTGCCGGTTGCGGCTCGGTTCGTCATCGCCCGATCATGTCGGGTGGAATCCGCGGCCAAGGTTCGCCGCATTCCGGGCAGGCGCGCGGACCGAACTCCACCGTCTTGCCATCGCTCGCGACGACGCGGACGCCGCTCGGCTGCGGATAGTCGCACTCGGGACAGTTGTTCTCGATCAGACTGCGATGCACGCGTTTGCAGCGGCGGATCGACCACCACGCCGGACCCATGAGAAAGAGCACCACGACCGGCGGCGCGAACGACAAGGCCGCGTGAATCGGGTCCATCCGCAGGATCGGAGCCCACGTCGGCACCAAGGACAACGCAAGAACTCCCGCGATGAGCACGATCGGGAGGAGCATGACGGGAAGCCCGTACGCGCTGCAGGACGCCAGTAGAAACTGCGTGTGGAAACGGCGGTACGCGAGTTCACGTAGCCAGAACGCGCGACGGTACTGGAGTATGTCCGCCTCGTGCCAACTCGGTGCGTCGGCGAGGAGCCGTTCGCGTCGGCGTCGAAGCAGGACATGGCGTGGGTCGTGGGTGTACGCCTCGATCATGCCGCGAATGGTGAGCAGGGCTGCCATGACGGCAAGCGCGATGATGACGGCCACGCGGAAGAGCGGCGGCGTCTTGTCCATGAGTGTTGCGGGAAGGAACATGGCGAGGAAGTAGGGAGCGAAGACCCAGTTGCCGCGCGAGCCGCCGGACGCGAGGGCTTGGCGTGTCTGGGTGGCGCGTGCGCGGTTGATCCACCGATGGCGACGCCCGAGCGCGGGGACCAGACGCGGTGAAGCGAGTCGGATGCGATGCTCGGCATCAAGCGCGATGCGATCCCAGAGCCCGTATCGTCGACGCGAATGCATGACCTGAGCGTATCACGACGCGCGGTGTGCGAGGCATTGCAGATCGCGCCGCGATCATCCTCGACGTTCTCGCTCGGGTTCATGGCTCGCAAGGCAAGGCGATTACCTGCCGCGACCTGGCAGGCGTCCGTTGATCCGCTTGGGCGGCATTTTTGTCGGCACCAGTCCACCCGGGAACTTGCTCGGGTCGGCCTTGGCCGGATCGGTCGCGGGCACTTGCAGGTTGGCTGCGGCTTCGACACGATTGACGCGTGCGGCGGGCTCGGGCGGCGGCGGCGAGTTGCCGGGCATCACCGGGCGCAGGCCGCCCTCGGGACGTCCGCTCTTGCTGTCGCCGCGCCAACCTTCGGGGCGGGGCGAAGGCACGAAGTCGGGATAGTCGAGTTTGGGAATCTCGGCATTGACGAGCATCTCGATCTGCGTCAGCAGTTCGCCCTGCTCGGGCGTGACAAGGCTCCACGCGATGCCGCCGCGCCCGGCGCGGGCCGTGCGGCCGATGCGGTGGACGTACAGATCGGGGTCCTCGGGCAGGTCATAGTTGATGACGTGCGAGACGCCGTCGGCGTCAATTCCGCGGCTTGCCAAATCGCTGGCAATGAGCACGCTGAGTGAGCCGGAACGCAACTTCTGCATCGTGCTGGTGCGCCGGCCCTGCGACATGTCGCCGTGAATCGCGTGGGCCTCGATGTCGTGCTTGTGCAGATAGGTGACGAGGTCGTCGCACGTGCGCTTCAGGCGGCAGAAGACGATGGTGAGTGCCGGCTCCTCGTGCGTGAGCAGGTGAAGCAGCAGTTTCCGCTTGTCCCACTGGTTGACGGGCAGGTGATACTGCTCGACCAGCGACACGGTCAGCGAGCCCGCGCTGGTGACGACCTTCTCGGGCTCGACCATGTGGCGGCGGGCGAGTTTCTCGATGTCGCTCGAGATCGTCGCGCTGACAAAGATCGTCTGGCGACAGCCCGGCTGGCCGGGGTTTCCCGGCGGCGGGCAGAGTTCAAGGATCTTGCGGATGTCCTCGCGGAAGCCGATGTCGAACATGCGATCGACTTCGTCGAGCACGGCGAAACGCAGGTTGTTGAAGTGGATGATGCCGCGTTCGCGCATGTCCATGATGCGGCCGGGCGTGCCGACGAGAATCTGGGCCGCGCTCTGAACCTTCTTGGCCTGGGCCTGGATGGCCTGCCCGCCGTAGATGGTGACGGCGCGGATGGGCGTAAACTTGGCGAGGTCGTTGATCTCTTCGGTGATCTGGATGGCGAGTTCGCGGGTCGGGGCGAGGATGAGAGCCTGAAACTGCACGTCCTTGTGGCACATGTGAACGATGGGCAGGCCGAACGCGGCGGTCTTGCCGGTGCCGGTCTTGGCCTGGCCGAGGATGTCCTTGCCGGTGAGGGCGAGCGGGATGAGTTTGGCCTGGATGGCCGTGGGCTTGGTGAAGCCGGCGGCATGGACGCCCTTGAGGACGCTGGAACGCAGGCCGAGCTGGTCAAAGGTGAGCGATTCGTCGAAGACTTCGCTCTTGGGCTTGATGTTGGGGCCGTGGTGTACGGGCGCGTGGACGGCATGGGCGTGGTCGCCAGTGGGGACGGGAGAAGCATCGGCGGCCTGGTCCGCGCCTGGAGCACCCGTCGGCTCGCCGTGTGTTTCTGAAGCGGGAACGTGAACAGTTTCGTTGGAATCGGTCATTTCGTCGATACTCTAGGGGAGCCGCCGCCGTTGTGCTTTGGCCCCGCGAAGGAACGCGAGACGAGATGTCCTCGATTGCCGCAAAACCCGGACTGGCGTCGCAAGCCGAGAATGCTCCCATCCTCGGCACGCCGAGCGACGGCGGCACCACGAAACCCGGAAGGCGGTCATCGCGCGGCAGCGGCAACGGACCCAAGGGCAGAAACACCAAAGGCCAGAACAGCAAAGGCAAGAAGGGTTCGGGCAAGAAGCGCCGTCGAATCCCTCGCGGCCTGATCATCCCGCTTGCCGGTTCGCTGCTCTTTCACAGCGTGCTATTCGCGGCGATGTTCGTGACCCGCCCGGACCCGCTCCGCTCGCGTCAACTCACTGACATCGAGGGGTTTGAGTCGATGCTGGCGATTCCGCCGCCGCCGATGCCCGATCCCGAGCCGATTCACGAGATCGCACAAGACACCGCACAGGATCAGCCCGCAGGCGACGCCACCCCAGATGACTTTGTGGCCGCGACCCCAGCCGCCGTGAGTGCGACGTTCTTCAACCCGATCACCAGCGCTCCCAAGCCCGCTGCCACCACATCCACGCCCGCGTCACGCCTGCTGACACGCCCAAAGCCCAAAGTTGAGGCACCCAAGCCCGTCGTGTCGCGTAGTGCTGGCTTTGGCCAGATGCAGGCCCAGCGTGCATCAAAGGTCGTGTATGCCGTGGACGTCTCGGGCGCGATGGTGCCGGTGCTGCCGTTTCTTTTGCAGGAACTTCGACGCAGCGTCGAGCGACTGGACGAATCGCAGTCGTTCCAGGTGATTTTCTTCCGCGCCGAGGATCAGGCCGTGCCTGCGCCGCCCTCGATGGGCGACCAGATGCTCCGCGCCGACCGGGCCCACAAACGTTCGCTGGACAAGATCGTGGACAAGGTCGACCCGGGCGGCCGGGCCGATCCGTTGGCGGGTCTTGCCCGAGCGATCTCGCTGAAGCCCGACGTCGTTTTTCTGTTGAGTCGCAATATCCGCCGCACCGGCACCGAAACGCAGACCGGCGACGAAGTGCTGTCGCACCTCGAAAGCCTGAACCCCAAGGATCGGCGCGGCCAGCGCCCCGTCGTCATCAAGACCATCCAGTTCATCGACGACGACCCCACCGGCCTCATGCAGTCCATCGCTCACGAGCACGGCGACGGTGATGGGTCGTATCGCGTCATGTCGATCGCGGAACTGAAGAAAGCGAAGTAGCGCCACACGCTCGAGAGCCTGTCCGCACGAGTCTTTCACCATCCCGCCATCGCGCGCAAGGCCTTCTCCATCGGCGTCGGCACCGGCATCACCGAGAGTCGCGATTGCTTCACGAGTGCGAACTCTTTGAACCGAGCGTCGGCCTTGATCGCGGCCAACGTCACCGGTTGATTCACCATCGCCACCGCTTTGAGATCGACGACCGCGAACTTCGGCTCATCGCGATCGTTGAGCCCGGGTTGCTTCGGGTCTTCATACGCCGCCTTCACGACCCGCGCAAGTCCGACGATCGCCTTCTCATCACCGGTGTGATAGATGAACACGTCATCGCCGACGCGCATGGTGCGCAGATGAATCAGCGCGGCAGCGTTCGTCACTCCATCCCACGCGCTCACCCCGTTGCGAGACAAATCATCAAACGAGAACTCGCTCGGCTCGGTCTTGGCGAGAAAGGTGGGCATGTCAGGCTCCGAGAGCGGGCGGCACGCTCAAGAGTTCGGCGCGGGATTCACTGGCGTTGACGAGTCACCCTGCGCGTCGGCCGCAGGCTTGGCCAGTTGAGGGACGGGTTCTTCGTCGGGGCAGCACTCCTGTTTCTCGCCGCGAGCCTTGTGCTCGCAGCAGGACATGCCGCTCTCGTCGCTCATCATCGCGTCGTCAGCACCGACCACCGCCGCACTTCCTGCGGGTGTGACCACCGCTTCGCCCGGCGATGGGGCCGCGCAGGTTCCGAGCGGGCAGCCGGTCCGAATCGTGTTATACCCCGCCGCCCCGAGCCCGACGACGCCGAGCACCGCAAGGACACTGGTCAACGACGCACCGCACGCGCATTTCATGGTTCAACCTCCATCGTCCAAACCGTCCGCAGAAACATCGACACACCACCGACCAAAGCGCGATCCGAACGCCTTGGGGCGATCCTTGAAACAGTGTACCCCTCATCACCCGCCCCGGGTTCGCGCAAACTTCCCGGACCTCGTGCAGTTGCCCCGGAGTTGGGCCGATAGTCCCGACATGCGGCGGCTGCGCGCCGCGACGTCGGCCGGAGACGAGGGTATGAGTACGTCCCCACACGAGCAGTCACAACACGCACCACACAACGCGCCGCCCCCAGCGCCGGCGACCCCGCGCCCCGGCGGCAGCGCCGACGATGTGCTCGGCGTGCTCAACGAGTTTGAGCAGGGCCTAGAAAGCCTCAAGAAACTCTACGGCGAGCGGAAGGCAATCCTCGCGGCCCTCGAAGCCCGCGAATCCGAACTCGCCAACCGCGAACTCGACGCCGATCGTCGCGAGCAGGACGTGGCCGCGCGGAAGTCCGAAGTCGAGGCTCTGCAGCAGCAGGTCGCGGGCCTTGCCAACGAACTCAAGGAGCGAGAGCAGTCCATCGCCGCCCAGCGCGAGGAACTCCAGCGTGCCCAGAATGACGCGGGCGCACGAGCGGCCGAACTGGACGCGTTGGATCGCGCCATCGCGGAGCGTGCCGCCACGCAAGCAACCGAAGCCAAGCGCACGGCGGCGGAACTCGACGCCAAGATGACCGAACTGCGTTCCGCCGCGGCGGCCCTCGCCGAGCAGCGCGAGCAGGCCGAGCAGAATCGCCAGAAACTCGCCGCGTTGATGGATGAACTTCCCAAGCGCGAGGCCCGCATCGCGGAGAGCACCGCGGCGATCGAGAAGGAACGGTCGCTGCTGACATCAGCGCGCACCGAACTCAACGCCGCCCAGGATGCACTCCGCGCCGAGCGAGAAACCGCCCGCCAAAGCGAAGCACACGAGATCGCGCGCCTGACCTCGCTGTTGCAGCGAGCCGAGACCGCCGCAGGCGAAATGGGAAAGCGTGCCGAGCACGCGGCCACCCAGGCCGAGACGATGGCCGCCCGCGCCGCGGCGCTCGAACAGCAGTTGTCGGCGGTCCAGACCAGCGCCCAGCAATCCTCCTCCAGCCGCGACGCCGAGCTCGCCGAGGCCCGGGCCCGGCTCGGCGGCCTTGAGCGTGAACTCAAGAACGCGCAGACCCGTTGCGCCGACATCGAAGCCCGTCTCGCCGAAAGCGACGCGAAGGCCACTCAGTTCGCCGCAACGCTCGACGCCGCGAAGCAGACGGCGATCGCCGCGGGCGATGCCGCGCGGCGCGAGCAGCACGAACTCGAGCAGGTGCTTGACCAACTGCGCGAGCGTCTCAAGAGCGAGGCCGCGCGCGCCGACGATGCGACGCGGCGCGTTTCCGAACTCGATGACCTGATGAACGCGCCCGGCGGCACCGAGTCCGCCCTGCGCATCGAGTGCGATCGTCTCAACGAAGAACTCGCGCAGACCCGCAACCAACTCGCGAACCGTCCGGCATCGGTTGCCGCGGGTCCCGTCGACGCACCTTGGCTCGTCGGGCGCCGCGCTCGCCTGTCGCGTGCCCGCAGGCTCCTGATTGATCAGACGCGGAAGGTCCGGCGCGCCGGCGAAGTGCTGCACAAGCGCTTCGAGCAGTGCGAGCAGATTCTCGCCCAGCGCGTCGAACTCGCCGCCGCCAAGCGCGCCGTCGATCAGGCCACCAGGTCGCTCGCCTCGCGCGAGGCCAAGGCCAAGTCGGGCTCGATCGTGCTGATGAGCGTCTTCGTCATCGCCATCCTCGGCGCGTTGTCGTGGTTCGCCGCCGGGCAGTTCTTCCCGGGCCAGTTTGTCAGCCGCGCCGTCGTGGCCGCCGATGGAAAGGGGCGCGACCTGGCGCCGGATGAACTCAAGGAGTGGCAGACGTTCCATGAATCACTGGTCAAGGATCCGCGATTCATGGAGCTCGCCGCCGATCGCATGAATCAGCGCGGCATCGCCGCTCTTGCCCAGCCCGGCGCGGTCCAGCAACTCGTCAACTCCAGCATCAGCACCTCGTCGAACACCGACGGCGAGCTCACGATCGAACTCCGTGGCGAGGGACCGACCCGAGTCCAGCGCATCCTCGACACGTTTGCCATTGCCGTCGCAAGCCAGGCCAACGCCACCCGCGACCGTCGCGCCGATGGCGGCGTCACGGTGATCAAGGAAACCGCATCGCTCCCCGGTGCTCCGCTGGACAACCAGCGCGTCGTCTATGCCGCCATTCTGTGGGCGTGCGCGTCGTTCCTCGCGCTCCTCGTCGGGCTCGTGCTGTGGAAGCAACTCGCGGCGGCCAAGGCCCGCTTTGAGCAAAGCAACCAGGTCGACGCCATCCTCGACGAAGCCCACTGGCCCAAGCTCGATCGCTGATCGTGGGCCGGGCAAGAAGTGGGGGGCAGATCGCTACCATGTCACGTGCCGGACGCGGGAGATGAAGTGTCTTCGGGCGATGTGACGCCGCCGTGGGGCAGCGAGAGTGATGATGCGCGCCTGGGGCGGCTGCTGAAGAAGGCGAGGGGGCTTCCGTCGGTGCCGGGCGTCTACCTGATGAAGGACGCCAAGGGCGTGGTGATCTACGTTGGCAAGGCGGGGTGCCTGCCGGACCGCGTGTCGAGTTATTTTGTGCCCAGCGCGGATCTGGGCACGCGCAAGGAGCCGATGCTCGATGTGGTCCACGACTTTGACACGCTGGAATGCGAGGGTGAGTGGGAGGCACTGCTCACCGAGAATCGGCTGATCAAGGACATCCATCCGCGCTTCAACGCCCGGCTGCAGGACGACAAGACGTTTCCGTACCTGATCGTGACGCAGCGAGAGGACTTCCCGCGGGTGTTCATCAGTCGCAATCCGTCGGACCCCGAGTTCAAGGGCGCGAAGGTGTTCGGGCCGTTCACGAACGTGGGAGCGCTGCGCGAGTCGATCTCGCTGCTGCAGCGGGTGTTCAAGTTCAGAACGTGCAAACTCGACATCGTGGATGGCGACGAAAAGAACAAGACGTTCCGGCCATGCCTGCTGTACAACCTGAACCAGTGCACCGCGCCGTGCGCGGCGAAGGTGTCGAAGGAGGCGTACGGCGCGGACACCGAGCGGTTCGTGCGGTTTCTGGGGACCAAGCGGAGCGCGATGCTGCGCGAAATGAGCGAGGAGATGAACGCGGCCGCCGCAGCGCTGCAGTTTGAGAAGGCGGCGGTGCTGCGCGATCAGATCAAGGCGATTCAGCGGCTCGATGAGCGCGCCAAGGCGAGCGACGGGTGGCAGCCGGAGACGGAGATCAGTTACATCGAGCCGGAGAAGGCGTTGCGATCACTGCAGCGAACGTTGGAACTGGAAGAGCCGCTGCGGGTGATCGAGGGGATCGACATCGCCCATCTGATGGGCGGCGAGACCGTGGGCAGCAAGGTGTGCTTTGTGGATGGGCGACCGTTCAAGACGGAGTATCGCCGATACAAGATCGAGAGCGTGAGCAATGACGACTACAACGCGATCCGCGAGGTGGTGAGTCGGCGGTATCGTGAGGCGGGGGACGGGCACGAGTTGTACCCGGAGGTGATTTTGATCGACGGCGGGTTGGGGCAGTTGCACGCCGCCCTCGAGGCGTTTGAGCAACTCAACGTGAAGCCACCGATGGTGATCAGCCTGGCGAAGAAGGAAGAGTTGATCTATGTGCAGCGGCGCGGTGAGCCGATCCGGCTGGGGCGGGAAAACCCGGGGCTGCGACTGTGTCAGGCGATCCGCGACGAGGCGCATCGATTCGCGCAGCATTACCACCATGTGCTGAGGCGGAAGAAGACGTTGGATGAATGAAATGCCGCGGGGTGCATAAAGCCGCGTGGCGAGTGGATGCTCGCGAAATCTTCATGCGCGGGCGAGTCAGGGCGGGGCAAAACGCCGAAATTTCGGACAAACCGGGCCGCAAAACTCTTGCTCGTCTGGTGGGCGGGTGTTAGTCTGGTTTCACCGTCGTGCCGCATGGGGACGGTGTGTCGCTGGGCCGGTTTCGGGGTGCCTGAGCAAGAATCTGAAACTTTGGAGAAGCATCATGCAAGTCGCGCGCATGTCGTCGGTCTTGGCGTTGGTGGCGGTGAGCGGGCTGGCCTGCTCGGTGGCGCATGCGCAGCCGTGGGAGAACGCTGGCCCAGGGCCGGCGGAGTTCGGGCAGGTTGAGAATCTGCTGAACCAGAGCAACGAGGTCGCCGGCGCGGTGCGCGGGCTGGCGCCGCACCCCACGAACGCGAACATCATGTACGTCGGTTCGATCAACGGCGGCGTGTGGAAGACGGTGAACGCGACGGACTTGTTCCCCAACTGGGCTCCGCTGACGGATCAACTGCCGTCGTTGTCGTGCGGTGCGCTGCGGATTGATCCGGCGGACGCGACGGGGAACACGCTGGTGCTGGGCATCGGTCGGTATTCGTCGTTCAGCAGCACGGGCGGCGCGCAGACGGGTGTCTATCGCAGCACCGACGGCGGCGCGAACTGGACGCAGATCGGCATCGCGAACCTGCCGAGCAAGAACATCGCCGCGGTCGCGGTGCGAGGGAGCATGATTCTGGCGGCGGCCTCGTCGGCGACGAGCGGAAGCTCCGGGCTCTATCGCAGCACCGATTCGGGGGCGAACTTCACGCTGCTCAGCGGCGCGGGTGGCACGGGTCTGCCGGCGGGCGGGTGCGTCGATGTGTTCGCGGATCCACGGGTGACGACACGGTACTACGCGGCGGTGGTGGGCGGGTCGTCGGTGGGCGTCTATCGCTCGGACAACAGCGGCGCGACTTGGGTGGCGACGGGTGCGTTGCCAGTGTTCAGCACGGCGAGCACCAACAACATGCGGCTGGCGATCCACGCGACGGCGACGAACAACGTGGTGTATGTGACGGTGACGAACAGCAGTCGTCTGGCCGAGGTGTATCGCTCGACGAATCAGGGCGGGACGTGGACGGCTCTTGGTGTTCCGATCACGAACGAGGGCAGCGTCAACTTTGGCGTCAACGTCGGCGGGCAGGGGTCGATCCACACATCGATCGCGGCCGACCCGGTGAATCCGAATCTGGTGTACGTCGGCGGCGATCGTCAGCCAGCGGGCAACGACGACGGCGGGGTGTTCCCCAACTCGATCGGGGCGAACGACTATTCGGGGCGCATCTTCAAGGGAGACGCGTCGCTCACGCCCGCGCTGCGATGGATTCCGCTGACGCACTTGGGCACGGCGAACAACTCGGCGCCGCACGCCGACTCGCGATACATGGCATTCGACTCGGCGGGCACGCTGATTGAAGTGAGCGACGGTGGTGTGTTCCGCCGCCTCAACGCCTCGAGCCAAACCGGCGACTGGCAGACCGTCAACGGCGACCTGTCGGTGACGGAGACGCACACCGCCGACTGGGACAGCATCAACAAAATCGCAATCTGCGGCACGCAGGACAACGGCACCTCGGCGCAGGACTTCCCGGGCGACGACCTGTGGACCAACATCTTCGGCGGCGACGGCGGCAAGGTGGCCGTCGACGACTCCTTCAACGACGGCCTCGTTTACTACTACGGCTCGTTCCAGTTCATTCAGGCGTTCTTCCGCGCCAGTGTGGACGGGACGAATACGACCGTGAGCTTCGATTTCCCGGCGTTGTTTGAGCCGAACTTCGGGCAGTCGATGACGCAGATCGACTCGGCGCAGTTTTACACGCCGGTGGAGATCCACAAGACCGAACCCACACGCATGATTTTTCTGATGAACACCTTTGTGTTTGAGACGCAGGATCGTGGCGACACGGTCGAGAGTCTCGGCGCGGTGAGCGGCACGCCGACGGCGGCTGTCGCAGGCGGATTCAGCGGCGGGATCGAGAACCAGGAACTGCTGTGGGTCGGCTCCACGGGCGGGCTGGCGCGGCGGCTCACGCTGGGCGGGGCCCTGACGAACCTGGGCAATCCGACGGGCCAGACGATCCGCGACATCGCGATCGACCCGGCCGATTCCAACCGCGTGGTGGTCGTCACGACGAATACCGTCTTCCGCACCACCAATGGCAACGCGGTGACGCCGACGTGGACGAACATCACCGGGTCTCTGGGCACGGACGGCGCGCTGCGGGCGGTCGAGATCATTCCAAACGCCGACCCGAATCAGGTGCGGATCCTCGTGGGCGGGAACAACGGCGTGTTCGTCAGCACGATGGCCAGCCCCAGCGCGTGGACGGAACTTGACGCGACCCTGGCGAACGCGCCGGTGCGCGAACTGCGCTATGACGATCGCGACGGCATCCTGTGCGCGGGCACGCTCGGGCGCGGCGTGTGGCTCTACAACACGCGGCCTTGCCCGGCTGACTTCAACGGCGACGGCTTCCTTGATTTCACCGACTTTGACGATTTCGTCACCGCATTTGAGGCGGGCTCGCCGAGTTCGGACTTCAATGGCGACGGCTTCCTCGACTTCACCGACTTCGATGATTTCGTGGCGGCGTTCGAGGCGGGGTGCGGCAGCCCGATCCCGCCGCCGGCGCGTCGTCGCGGCGAGCATCGCGATTGGAAGCAGCCGATCGACTTCAAGATGCCGCCCAAGGTGCAACTGCTCAAGCGCGATCCCAGTCGGGAGTAAACGCAAGCGGACGACGGCACCGCGTTGCACTGTCCGGCATCACTTTGATGCCCGGCGGTGGCCTTGCAAATGTGTTCTCGTACGCGCGCTCTAGCCGCGGAACACAATCCCCGGCTCAAGCCGCGCGGCTTGGCGCGCGCTGACGAGCGCTGACAGCACGCACACGACCACCACGAACGCGCCGGTGATGAAAAACGTCGGCCACATCAGGCGATAGGGCAAGCCGGTGCCCGACATCACGATGCCGAGGGTGCAACTCGCACCGATGCCAAGCCCGAAGCCGATCATCCCCGCGGTCACCGCCTGTGCGGCAACCATCGCGAGGATCGTTCGCGTCGTCGCGCCCGTCGCCATCAGCACGCCGTAGTACCGCAGATTCTCCGCCGTGAACATCGAGAGCAGCAGCCCGGTGATCGACACGCCGACGCTGACGGCGATCATCGCCATCATGCCGATCTGGCCCACGATGTCGGTGTTCCGAATGAAGTACCAGACGGTCGTGGCTTCGAACTCCTCGCGGGTGAGGGCTTTGAGTCCCGTTTCACGTTCGATGCGTCGCGCGAGCGAGATCGCGTTCTCGCCGTCGCGGGCCTTGGCGAGCACAAACGACAGTTGATTTCGCTCGCGCGGCGCGAGACGCACCGCGTTGGTGTAGGTCGTGTAGAACGTGCCCCGCTTGATGAACCGCGGCAGAATCTCGACGATGCCCACGACGCGGACGCGATGGTCGTTGATCATCACCTCGTCGCCGACCACGAGCGGGCGTGTCGGCGTGTTGAGGCTTGTACCCACCCCGACGCCCCAGAGACGGTTCTCATCGGCCGGGTTGACCGTGCCGCTGCCGCGCGTCGCGGGGCGCAGAAGCGTGCGCGCCGATTCGCGATCCACGAGCACGGCATCGGGCTGGCGGATGTCCATCGCTGAGCCTTCGATCACCTTTGCGGGCAGTCCGATGAGCGTGGCATCGTCGACGCCGATGACATCCGCACTGCGGAATCGGCCGCCGGGCAGTCGCGTGCGCAATGAGCCGGTGAACAGCCGCGTCGCCCACCCCACGCCCTCGACGCTCCGCACCCGCTCGAGCGACGGCGAGGGCAGTTTGGCCACTTCGTCGATGTATTCGACGGCCGGGTCCATGACCCAGACGTCGACGATCTGGTTGTCGGCGATCATGGCGAAGGTGCGCGTCATGATGCCGCAGAAGATGGCCTGAAAGTGCGTGATCAGCAGGGATGTGAAGAGGATGCCGGTGACCACGCCGATGAACTTCACCCGCGAGCCCATGAGCATCTTGATCGCGATGCGGATCATCGGTCGATCGTAACCCTCGCGGCGTGCGCGGCGCGATGTTCTCGCGACGATTGCGGGCCGACGGGGCAGCGAGATGGCGACATCTCTTTTGCCGACCCGCGAACGCGCGATGAAACCACGGCGGACGAACGCGGAATAATTCGTCATGCTCTACCAGATGCGGCAGAAACTCCTGGCCTTTGGCGACGACTACATCATCCGCGACGCCGACGGCAACGAGTGCTACTACGTCGACGGCAAGGTCTTCGCCCTCGGCGACAAGCTCTCATTCCAGGACATGCAGGGCAACGAACTCGCCCGCATCCGCCAGCGTCTGCTCGCCCTCGGCAAGACCTACGAGATCACCATCGGCGACCAGACCACCATTGTGCACAAGCACCTGTTCACGCTCTTTCGCTGCACGTTCAGCGTCGATGTGCCCGGACCCAACGACCTCGAAGCCGTCGGCAGCCTGCTCGATATGGAGTACGAGTTTCGCGACACCGCAGGCCGCGTCGCCGCCACCGTCTCGAAACGCTGGTTCAGTATCCGCGACACCTACGGCATCGAGATTGCCGACGGCGTCGATCCAGTCACGATCCTCGCCTCGGCGATCGTGATTGATCTGTGCTGTCATGGGGACAGGAAGTAGCGGGCGCGACACTACGACTTGGTCTTTCTCGCCAGTTTCGCGGCCAGCCCCGGCGCGATCTGGAATACGATGGTCTTGCCGTCCTTGAACTTCGCAAGGAACCGTTTGAGCTCGAGGCCGAGCAAGTCCGCACGGGCGGTGTTCTCCGTGATTCCGTTTGAAGTCGCGTGGCTCTTGACCGTGTACATGGTCTTGGGATGCCTCAGCGCGTGGCTCAGAAGCAAGCGCTGTCGCAGGTTGAGGTCCTTTGAGACTCGGACAAACACTTCGCTCTGTTTGATCTTCGTCTCTTCACGCGAAAGGTGCGCGGCGAGGCGGCCGAGCGCCTGCTCGATCACCCCGAGTTTGTACAGAATAAAGTAAGTGAGATCGCCCGCGTCGAGTTCACTGTCAAGGTATGCCTGCGGGTACTTGCTCGTGCCCTCGCGGATGATGTCCGAGATCGTCAGATATTCAAAGATTCGATAGCCCTGCCTCAACGCGGCCCAATAGAACACCGCTCGGGCTGTCCGTCCGTTGCCATCAACGAACGGGTGTTCATACCCAATCATGAAGTGCAAGATGCAGGCCTTGACGATCGGATGAATGAACCGATCGCCCGCATGGGTTTGGTTTGCGAAATCGCAAACCGCATCGAGACGGCGCTCGAGCCCCGTGGCGTCGGGCGGGACGAAGACGACCGTTCCGTCGCGATCATCAACGATGCGGACGTCCTCCCGGGGCTCGCGCAGTCTGCCGCCCTCGTCTTCGTGGGCCAGCGTGCCCTGAGTCAGGATACGCTGAAGATCCAGCAGCATGGCAACCGACAGCGGCTCGGCCAGCCGCTGCTTGATCTCCCCCATGGCGGCGTAGTTGTTCACGAACATGCGCTCGTGGCGCGTCGAAGGCGTTCGTCCACTCCGAAGCAACTCGATCGCGTTCTTGCGCGTCGACACCGCGCCCTCGATACGCGATGACTCGATCGCCTCGTCCATCAATGTGCGAATCCGAAAACGCCGCTGATTGTCGGGGTCTGCCAGGACACCATCGGTGTTGTCGAACGCCGTCGCGCCGCCACCGACCGCAACATCGATCCGGTGGAGCGGTTCAAGCATCGTGGGACCGACGCTGTAGCGAAACGCCCTTCCCTCCGCCGATCGCAGAGGCAGTTGGGCGCGGTTGCTTGCGCGGATCAGAGAAAGGAAGCACCACGCTTCGAGCGGGTCGACGCCGATGTCGCGAGCAATCCGCCTTACTTTGCGCCAGGGCCGATACTTCGCCGTCAGCAATGCGATGCGTTCATGCGACTCAAGCGACACCACCCGACGCAAGCGGGACGCGTCTTGAAGCACATCGTTGATCGCTGGCGGACGCTCGAGTTCCATGGCTGCCTCCGGGGATCGGATATCCGAACCCCCGAATGCTAGCCGTATCCGCAGTAAAACGCAAAAACAGCAAAATTGCGTTTCATTGCGTTTGGCCGTTCAGACCCGCCGCGCGGGGCCGCTCACCCATTCACATTCATCACGACCTTGATCCCCTCGCCGCTGATCATGGTCTGGAACGCCTTCTCAAACTGCTCCAGCGGGAACTCGTGGGTGATGATCTCATCCAGTTCCAGCTTGCCGCTCACCAGCAACTCTTCCATCTGGTACCACGTCTCGAACATGCGGCGGCCGTTGATCCCCAGCACCGTCGCACCCTTGAACACCACATGCTGCGTGATGTTGAACGTCGGCGGCTTGGCCGGAATACCTAGCAAGGCCGCGGTGCCACCATTGCGCAGCGCGGCAAAGCCCTGGTCGTACGCCGCCGGCGAGCCCGACATCTCCAGCAAGACATCGACGCCCTCGCCGCGGCAGGCCTTCTTCACGTCCTTCACCCAGCCGTCGCCCTCGCGCCCGTTGAACGCGCCCACCGCGCCCAGCCGCTTCGCGAGTTCGAGCCGCTTGGGGTTGATGTCCGTCACGAAGATGCGTCCCGCGCCGGCGGCCTTGGCCACCGTCACCGCCATCAGGCCGATGATGCCAACGCCCGTGATCAGCACGCTCTTGGCGCTCACGCCCGCGCTCATCACGGTGTGGACCGCGTTGCCGAGCGGATCAAGCACCGCCGCCACCTTGTCGGGAATGCTCGGATGCACCGGCCACACGTTTTCCTCCGGGACGCACACATACTCGGCGAAGCAGCCATCGCGATCGATGCCGATGATCCGTGTGTCGCTGGCGATGTGCGCGTTGCCGGTGCGGCTGTTGTAGTCGGTGCCCGCGGTGATGTGTCCCTCGGCACTCACGCGCAGGCCCGGCGCATAGCGTGTCACCGCCGAGCCCACCTGTTCGATGATGCCGACGAACTCGTGCCCGGTCACGATGCCGACGGGGATGCGCCCCGCCGACCAGTCGTCCCACTCCCAGATGTGCCGATCTGTGCCGCAGATGCCCGCCTTGCGCACGCGGATCAGCACGTCGCGCGGCCCGCAGACCGGCTTGGGGCGGTTGGCGTCGAACTTGAGCCCGACACCGGCGTGGTGCTTGAACAGCGCCCGCATCGTGCCGCTCGAAACCGAAGGTTTGACGGAACCGGCAACGGGAACGGCGGTAGACATACATGCTCCAGTCACGTGCGGGGGCGTGCCCCGCGACGACAACAGCCAGCTCTCGCGTGGGGCTTCGCGGCCCCGCAGTCAGCCTATGGCGGCCCGAGAACCTTGTTCACCGATATTGTGGGCGGCGTCCGTGCGCGGATCAAACTGCCTTCCGGGGGGAGGCCCTTGCGTCAAGACAAAGAGGAACACAGAGGGAGCAGAGTTTGGCAGCGGGAACAGAGAGGAACTCGATCTCCAGAGATCATGTATCGTGGCCCACTGTTCAGTGTGTCTCTGCTCCTCTCTATACGGCTCTGTTTCCTCTGTGTTCAAGGCCTTTTCGTCTTTGTTGACGCGGCGTTGCTGCAATGTGCTCCTGCGGGAGGGGGGCGACAACCACCCCGATTCCCTACACTCGCCTGACTTGCCATGGCCACACGCCTGCTCTCATCCCGATCCACGGCCACCCCCGTCGCTGCTGCGGGCACTTTTGTCTACATCGCGGGAAAGCCGGGCGGCGGGCGCACCGTCGGCCTTCGCCGCGCCGCCACCGAACGCGCCTTGGCCGACGAACTCCGCCGCGACCGGCTGGTGCCGCTGCGGATGTGGCGAGCACCGTTGCCGGGCCCCGCGCCGCTGGCACGCATCAGTCTGAAAGACCAGGCGGAACTGAACACCAACCTCGCCCAACTGCTTGGCCGCGGCGTGCCGCTGGTTGAAGCCCTCGAAGTCTGCGTTACGGCTGTCTCCGCCGCGTTGCGTCCGCGCGTCAATCGCATGCGCGAACTGGTCTCCAGTGGCTCGAGTTTTGCCGACGCCTGCGAATCGGTCGGGTGTTTTGATCGCGTGACGGTGGCGGTCTATCGGGCTGCGGAGCGCACCGGCGATCTGGCGGGAGCGTCAAAGCAACTCGCCATTACCGCCCGCCGCCAACTTGCGATCAGCAACAAGGTGCTGACGTTGATGCTCTACCCGCTGATCGTCGGCTCGATTGGCGTGATCATGGGCTTCGCGATGATGGCGTTCATCGTGCCGCGCATCGCCAGCACGCTCTCGGGTGTCAATCCCGACAAACCCTTCCCGTTCTTTACCCGCGTGGTCTTCGGCACCGGCCTGTTCATCGACGAGCACCTGCTCTCGGTGCTCATCGTCATCGGTGCCGTGCTCGTCGGTCTCATCGTCTTCCGCAAGTGGATATTCGCGTGGGCCGCGTCGATGTCTCGCAAGGCCCCGCTGCTCCGCGATGTTGTGCTCGCCCAGGAGTCCGCACGCTTCTTCACCGTCATGTCGGCCATGACCCGCAGCGGCGTCACGCTCGGCGAGGCGCTGGGTGTCGGCGTCGGCGCGCTGTCGCACCCGCTGCTCAAGACGCAACTCACGCGCCTCCGCACGCGACTGATCGAAGGCGGCGTGCTGCGTCAACTGCTCGACGAGGTCACCGCCTTCCCGCTGCCGACGCGGCGATTGCTCATCGCCGCCGAACGCTCGGGTGATCTTCAGGCCGCGTTTGACACGCTGGCTTCGGACACAGCCGAGGAAGTCGAACGCCGCTCGTCGCGACTGCTCGCGGTGCTCGAGCCCGCGCTCATCGTCGCGCTCTTCCTCTTCATCGGCGGCATGGTCCTCTCAATCATGATCCCGCTGATGAACATGTCCAAGGGCATCGGGTAAAGCCGACGCGTGAAGTGTGGCACCGCAATCGTTTGTGTGACTTGCGGACTCATCGCGGGCTTGGCGAGCGGGTCGTGCCGACGCCGGGCATCCAGCGTGCGAACAATGGGGATCGGCAACGCGTTTCTTTGCGGGTTCCCGCCCGCGTTCGCACTCAAGGACCACACATGACTGTCCCTTCGCAACCAACGCCTACCACCCCGGCCGCGGACAAGAACGCCAAGCCCGCCGCCGTGCCCGCCAAGCCGCAGCGCGTGCTGGTCGCCGACGACGAACACCTCATCGCCACCGATGTCTCGCTCATGCTCGGATCACTGGGGTTCAGCGTGGTCGGCCCCGCGACCGACGGCGAGGCTGCGGTTCACCTTGCCGAGGTCGGCTCGCCCGATCTCGCGCTGCTCGACATTCGCATGCCCAAGCGCGACGGCCTGAGCGCGGCCAAGGAAATCTTCGGCAACTTCGGCATCCCCGTCATCATTCTGTCGGCGTACTCCGACACCGAGATGGTGACCGCCGCCGTCGATTCGGGAGTCTTTGGTTATCTCATCAAGCCTGTGCGTGAGGATCAACTGCGCGTCAGCATCGATGTTGCGTGGCAGCGGTATCGCGACTTGATTGCGACGCGGGCAGAGACCGATGACCTGCGGCGCAAACTCGAGGAACGCAAGATCGTCGAGCAGGCCAAGTGGCACTTGGTCAGCAAGAAGGCGATCAGCGAACCCGAGGCCATGAAACTGCTGCAGAAGACGGCACGCGATCGGCGCACGCCTCTCGTGCAGATCGCGCAGGGCGTGCTGGACGCGTCGATGGCACTGTAGGTGGAAGTCGCGACGCAGCAACGCGGCAATGCAACAGTGTGCGCTCTGACTTCGTGACTCTTGTCCCCGCGATTTCTTGGCATTCCGGCTCTCGCACGCCGTCTCATTGGAACTTCGTCTCTTCCCATGCCCCCTCTCTCCATCGCCATTATCTGCAAGAACAGCCAGCGGACGATCAGGCCGGTTCTGGAGAGTGTGCGCCCGTTGATTGCCAGCGGCGGGGAGATCGTCGCCGTGGACTCCGGCTCGACCGACGACACGATCGCGATTCTCGATGCCGCCGGCGCACGCGTCATCAGGGAGCAGTGGCACGGGTTCTGCGGCAACAAGAACATCGCCCTTGACGCTTGCACACACGACTGGGTGCTGCACCTGGACAGCGACGAGCCGGTGATGCCCGATTTGTGCGCATCCATCCTCGCCGCGCTCGCAAGCCCAGAAGCCGATGCGTATCGCGTGAATCGAAAGATCTGGTATCGAGGCCGCCCACTGAACTACGCGTGGCAGCCGGAGTGGCGATTGCGCCTGCATCGTCGCGGCAACGCTCGGTGGGCGGGCGCGGAGCCGCACCCAAGTCTCGTTCTGCTCCGCTCCGGCACCGTGCGCGATCTGCCCGGCACGCTGCGGCATGACTCGTTCGAAACGTTCATCGAGCACCTCACGCGTCAGGTGAGCTACTCGCGCATCGGGGCCGAGGCGCTCGCGCGCGAAGGCGTCCGCGGCAGTCGATGGAGGTTGTTCTCGTCTCCGATCGGCGCGTTCCTCAAGCAGATCGTGCTCAAGAGCGCGTGGCGTGACGGCGTGCCGGGATGGCTTGCCGCCGCGACCTCCGCCGCCGGAGCACTGATGAAGCACGCGGCACTGCTTGAACTCACAAGAATGCAGCGACCGCCCGATCGTACCTAAGCGACGGCACGTTGACGCGAGTCTCGGGCAACACGATCTCAGATGTGCTTCACCACCTGCTCGAGGTCATACCGCACCTTCGCCAAGGGCGCATACGAGTCGTCCGCGGCCCGATACCCCGCCGTTGCCACAACCACCGTCGAATACCCCTGCCCATGAAGCCCGAGAATCTCGTCGTACTGCCCGGTGCTGATGCCTTCCATCGGGCACGCATCCACATGCAGCGAGGCCGCCGCCGACAGGAAGAACCCCAGCGCGAGGTACGCCTGGCGGGCTGCCCACTCCGCCGCCGGGAACCCCGGCGTGTTGATGGTGCCGAGCATCATGCCCTTGTACCCGTCCAGCGCTGCCGCCGGCACACCCCGCTTCTTGGAGATGTCTGCGACGTAACGCTCGACATCCGCGCTGGTCATCTCCGTCCGCCGTGCGAACACGAGCAGATGCGACGCGTCGACGATCTGGGGCTGGTTCCAACTCGCCGCCTGCAGCGTCTTCCTTTTCGCCGCGTCGTTCACTACGATGAACCGCCACGGCTGGAGCCCGTAACTCGACGGAGAGAGCACCACCGCCTTTTCCAGTGTCGCCCACGTCGCCGCGGGAATCTTCTTGGTCGCGTCAAACTTCTTGGTGGCGTAGCGCCACGACAGATTCTGCAAAAGTTCGGCTTCGGTCACGGGCATGAGTATCTCCTGTGAGTCGTGTGATGCTCTGGTTCGCGGCGCGGTTGCACTGGATTCAAAACTCGTCGCGCGGATTCACCCTGAATCCCGCGCCGCACGCGCAAATCAGAACTCCTCCGCCAGATTTGCCAGCAGACGCACGCCCCAACCCGTCGGCCCCTCGATGAATGCTCCCGCGTTCCGCTCCGCCACATGCACGCCCGCGATGTCCAGGTGGCACCACGCCGTCTTCTCGGTCACGAAGTACGACAGGAACGCCGCCCCTTGCCCCGCGTGGGCCTTGCGATTGGGGTTGCTGTTCAAAATATCCGCGATCGGCGATTTCATCATCTCTCGATACTCCGCGTGCATCGGCAGTCGCCACACGCGCTCGCCCGCCGCCCCGGCCGCCGCCTCCACCTTGCCGCGCAGTTTGTCGTCCTCGCAGAACATGCCCGCATACGTCGAGCCCAGCGCGGTGATCACGCCGCCCGTCAGCGTCGCCAGATCGACAATCGCCTGAGGCGATTCCTTCTCGCACGCCCAGCACAGCGCGTCCGCCAGCACCAGCCGCCCCTCGGCATCGGTGTTGGTCACCTCCACCGTCACGCCATTGCGATACGTCAGCACGTCGTCCGGGCGATACGCCTCGTCGCTGATGGAGTTCTCCGCCACCGCGAGCAGCGCAACCACCGGGCGACTCGGCCGGATTGTCGTCGCGATCGCGTGCATCGCGCCCAGCACCGCGCACCCGCCGTCCTTGTCCCGCTTCATCCCCACCATGCTGTTGTTGATCTTCAGCGACAACCCGCCCGAGTCATACGTCATCGTCTTGCCGACCAGCACCAGCGGCTTCTTGTTCCCTCCGCCCCGCGGCGAGTACTCCAGACGGATCATGCACGGCTTGTTCTCGCTCGCCTTGCCCACATTGATCAGCCCCTCAAACCGCTCGCGCACCAGGTCCTGCCCCTGGAACACCTTGATCTTCAGCCCCGTCTTCCGTGCCAGTTTCTTCGCCTGCTCCGCCATCCACGCCGTCGTCGCCACGTTCGGCGGCGTCTGGCTCAGGGTCCTGCAATAGTTCGTGCTCTCGGCCAGCGCGAGCCCGCGTACCGCGCCGTCCGCAAAAGCGCCCTCGCCGTGCACCGACAACTTCGTGCGCGACGGCAATGTCGTCGCCTTCCCGCGGAACTGGTCGCACACCCAGCTCAAGAGCCCCAGCCCCTCGCCCACCGCGCACGCCACGGCGAACTCATCGCCCTTGCCGTGCTTGATCGCCGCATCCAGCGCGAACCCCACGCTCGTGCTCTTGATCGCCACCAGTCGACGCCCCACGACGCCCGCGACATGCCGCAGTGTCCCCGGTTCAAACGACTCCGACTTGCCCAGTCCCAGCAGAATCACCCGCCGCGCGCCGGTCTTTGTCGTCACAAACGCCTCGCTCATCGATCCTGATTCGCCCGTTGCTTCCGGCCGACTCGCGGCCTCGGCGATCGCCTTCGCGTCCAGCCCCGCGCTCTTCGTGTCCGGCTTGGTCCCCTGGAAGTACCCCAGAACGATCGTGTCAGCGCCGACGGCGGCACGCTTCGCAACGCGGATGGACTCGAACATGACTGCTCCAGAAATGCCGTGATCAAACACGCAAACGCTCAGCCGCAAGGATAGCGACGCGCCCCCGCGCACGCGAATGCCAGTCGCTCGCCGAGATGATGGTGTTCGATGGGCGAGACACGCGACCGAGCGAGTGGCAGCGCGAACTCGGGCACCACTCGGGCACAGCACCGCCGCGATGCGGCGACTTCGAGCCGCGATCATCCCGGAATGATGTTGATCATCCGTCCCGGCACCACGATCACCTTCCGCGGCGGCTTGCCCGCGAGGATCTCAACAATCTTCACATCAGCCATCGCGGCGGCTTCGTGGGCCTGGGCGTCGGCGTTCGCGGGCACAACCACTCGGCTGCGCACCTTGCCCTGCACCTGCACCGGCACTTCCACCTGATCGTCCGCCGCCAGGGCCGGGTCCGCGATGGGGAAGGGCATGTGCGCGATCGACTCGCCGCACGCCGAGATCGGGCTCTTGCTGAGCACCACGCGATGCCAGAGTTCCTCGCACATGTGCGGCGCGAGCGGCGCGAGCATGAGGATGATCGCCTCGGCGCACGCCAGCGGAATCGGCGCGCCCGGCTGTGTGCCCGGGCTGGGCTTCAGGTCCGAGAGATGGTTGTTGAACTCGATCAGTTTGGTAATCGCCGTGTTGAACGACATCGTCTCCATCGAGCGCCGCACCGCCATGATGGTCTTGTGCATCAAACGCGTCGTGTCGGCCGATGGCTCGTCATTCACCACGCGGCTCGCGCCCGTGTCCTCGTCGATCAGGTTGCGCCACACGCGCTGCAAGAACTTGTACGACCCCGTGATGTCGCGCGTGTTCCACGGCTTGCTCAGGTCCAGCGGTCCCATCGCCATCTCATACACACGCAGCGTGTCGCAGCCGAACTCCTTGCAGATGTCGTCAGGCGTGATGGCGTTCTTCAGACTCTTGCCCATCTTGCCAAACTCGCGTTTGACCGGCTTGCCCTTGTGAGAGAACTTGCCCTCGCGCTCCTCGACCTCACTCGCTTCGACATAGATGCCACGCTCGTCGGTGTACGCCGCGGCCTGTATGTACCCCTGATTGAACAACTTTTGGAACGGCTCGGTCGTACTCACACGCCCCAGGTCAAACAGCACCTTGTGCCAGAAGCGAGCGTACAGCAGGTGCAGCACGGCGTGTTCCACGCCGCCGACGTACAGATCCACGCCGCCCTTGTTGACGTTCGTGTCCGCAGGCCCGCGCATCCAGTATCGCTCGATCTCGCCGTCGCACAGCGAGGCACTGTTCTCCGGGTCGAGATAGCGCAGGTAGTACCAGCACGACCCCGCCCAGTTGGGCATGGTGTTCAGTTCGCGCGTGTACACCCGCTTGCCGTCGCCCAGGTCCAGTTCGACGTTGATCCACTCTCTCGCACGTCCCAGCGGCGGACGCGGCGGAGCATCCGGGTCCTCGCTCGCCTCGGGCTGAAAGTTCTCCAGATCCGGCAACAACACCGGCAGCATCGACTCGGGCAGATCATGCACCGTGCCGTCCGCGTCATACACGATCGGGAACGGCTCGCCCCAATACCGCTGGCGGCTGAAGAGCCAGTCACGCAGTTTGTACGTCACCGCGGCCCGCCCAAGTCCCTTGGCCTCCAGCCACGACGACACCGCGGCCTTGCCCTCGACGTTGGACAGCCCGTCGATCGACAGTTCCGGTCCCGACGAGTTCACCATCGTGCCAACGCCCGGGTACGCTTCGCCGCGAGCTCTCTGATACGCGGCATCCGAGAAGCGATGCGCGAGATCGTTGAAGTTGGCGATGCCCAGATCGTCGATGGCCTCGAGCCACACGCCGCGCATCGCGCCGCGCTGGCTGGAGGCTTCGCCCGTCTCGTCGGCCTTGGCGGCCCCGCCGCGACGCTCGGCCTGAACGATCGTCAGCACCACATCCAGCGGCTCATCCTGCTGTGCCGCGCTCGTTGCCAGACCCAGGAAGTCCGCGAGTTCATCGCGCCAGTGTGTGCTCGGTGTGCCGCTCGGATACGCTGCCTCGGCGAAGTACCGCATCGCCATGATCGCGCGCGGATACACCACGTCGCGGATCGGCAGGTTGAAGGTCTCGGCAAACTCAAAATCACGCTCATCGTGGGCAGGCACGGCCATAATCGCGCCCGTGCCATACCCCATCAGCACATAGTCGGCGATGAAGATCGGAATCGGTTTGCCCGTGACAGGATTCGTCGCGTAACACCCCGTGAAGACGCCGGTCTTGTCCTTGGTCTGGGCCTGACGATCAACATCGCTTTTGGCGGCGGAGAACTTGCGATACGCCGCCACCGACTCGCGCGGGCCCATGCGATCGTGCCAGCCGGGGAAGTGCGCGGGCAGGAACGCCGTCGGTGCGTCGCTCGACACCGCCATCAGTTCATCCACCAGCGGGTGCTCGGGGCTGAGCACCATGTACGTTGCGCCAAACAGCGTGTCGGGCCGTGTGGTGAAGACTTGGATCTGCTTGCTCGGGAGGGCGGGCAGCGGGAATGTGACGAACGCGCCTTCGCTGCGCCCGATCCAGTTCCGCTGCATCAGTTTGATCGCATCGGTCCAGTCCACGCGATCCAGGTCGTTGAGCAGACGCTCCGCGTACGCGGTGATCCGCATCATCCATTGCTTGAGCGGGCGACGGAACACCGGGAAGTTGCCGCGCTCGCTGCGGCCTTCGGACGTCACTTCCTCGTTCGCCAGCACCGTGCCCAGCATCGGACACCAGTTGACTGGCACTTCGGCCACATACGCCAGCCGCCGCGCATCAATCTCGCCCCGACGATCCGCCGTTGACAGCGAGCTCCACGCTCTCCCGTCCTTGGTCTTGATCTCGCCGCGTTCGAAGGCGTTTACCAGTTCCGCGATCGGTCGGGCCCGATTTGCGCGATCGTCGTACCAACTGTTGTAGATCTGCAGGAAGATCCACTGCGTCCATTTGTAGAACGCGGTGTCGGTGGTGCTCACGCTGCGGCGCGGGTCGTGGGCCAGGCCCAGGCGACGCAACTGCGTCCGCATCGTCGCGATGTTCCGCTCGGTGGTGATGCGCGGGTGCGTGCCGGTCTGCACCGCGTACTGCTCGGCGGGCAGGCCAAACGAATCGAAACCCATCGTGTGCAGCACGTTGTGCCCGGTCATCCGCATGAAGCGGGCGTAGATGTCCGTCGCGATGTATCCCAGCGGGTGGCCGACGTGAAGCCCCACGCCGCTGGGGTAGGGGAACATGTCGAGCACGAACTTCTTGGGCTTTTTGGCGTCAAAGCCGGGCTCGCCGGGGTTGGGCGAACGGAAGACGGCGCGTTCCTCCCAATAGGACTGCCAGCGGCTTTCGATCTGGCCGGCAAGGTGCGCGTTGTAGCGGAAGGGGTGCTCGCGCGCAGAGTCCGGGAGAATCGGGGTTTGTGGAGAGGCCATAGGGGGACAAGTGTAGAACGCGGGGGAGATAGAAGGAGCGGGCACGCCGTCGGACGGTGATTCCGCGGGCCGAGCGACCAGGTGCTCAAGGGCCGTGGAAAGAGAGCATGGGTGCGTGCTCTTGACGCAAGCTCCGATTCAATGACGAAACCCCTACTCCCTTGCCGTTTCCACCATGTAGTTCGGGCTTTCCTTCGTGATCTTGATGTCGTGCGGGTGGTTCTCGACGACGGTGGCGCCGCTGACGCGGACGAAGCGGGCGTCGCGCTGCATCTCTGCGATGGTGCGTGTGCCGCAATAGCCCATGCTGCTCCGCAGGCCGCCCACAAGTTGATACACAAACTCGGCAAGACTGCCGCGATACGGCACCATGCCCTCGACCCCCTCGGGTACGAACTTCATCTGCGGCTTGCCGTCGCTGCCGAGTTTCTCAGCCTGGCGATAACGGTCCGCGCTGCCAGCGCTCATCGCGCCTTCGCTGCCCATGCCGCGATACGTCTTGTACCGGCGGCCGTGGCTGATGACCAGTTCGCCCGGGCTTTCGTCCAGGCCCGCAAAGAGTGATCCCATCATCACGCACGACGCGCCCGCGGCGATCGCCTTGGGAATGTCGCCCGAGTGCCGGATGCCGCCGTCGGCGATGACGGGGATGTCGCGCCCGGTGGACACGACGCCCGCGACGGCGTTCATCACCGCCGTGATTTGCGGCATGCCAACGCCGGTCACCACGCGGGTCGTGCAGATTGAGCCAGGGCCGATGCCGACCTTCACCGCGTCCGCGCCCGCTTCGATCAGATCGCGAGCGGCTTCGGCGGTCGCGATGTTGCCGGCGATCACATCGATCTGGAAGCGACGCTTGATCTCTCGCACGGTCTTGAGCACGTTTTCGCTGTGGCCGTGGGCCGTGTCGACGACGACAACGTCAACGCCCGCGGCGATCAGCGCCTCAACGCGGTCGTATTGCTCGACGCCCACGGCCGCACCGCAACGGAGTCGTCCGCGTGTGTCGCGACACGCATGGCGGAACATGCTGGCGCGATCGATGTCGCGCATCGTGATGAGCCCGCACAGATGGAAGCGGTCATCGACGAGGATGAGTTTCTCGACCTTGTTCTGGTTGAGGATGCGCTCGGCCTGATCGAGCGTCGTGCCCGCGGGCGCGGTGATCAGCGGCTGCGCCGACGAGTGCGCCGTCATCACCTGATGCACCGGCGTGGAGTTGTCTTCGACGAACTTCAGATCCCGCCGCGTGATGATGCCCAGCACCTTGCCCTTGCCGCGAAGGTTTCCGCTGCCGCTGCCGGTGGAGGTATTGATCGAGCCGTCTTCGGTGACGGGGAAGCCCGAGCAGTTGTGGGCCCGCATCAGTTCCTTGGCGCGGCTGACCGTGGCGTCGGGGCCGAGCGTGAGCGGGTCGGCGATGATGCCGTTGGCGGAGCGCTTGACCTTGGCGACTTCGCGGCTTTGGGCCTCGACGCTGAGGTTCTTGTGGATGATGCCGATGCCGCCTTCTTGCGCGAGCGAGATGGCGAGGGCCGACTCGGTGACCGTGTCCATCGGCGCCGAAAGCAACGGGATATTGAGCGTGATATTGGCGGTGAGCCGCGTCGTCGTGTCGGCCTCCGCGGGCATGACCGCGGAGCGGCGCGGGATCAGCAGAACGTCGTCAAACGTAATGCCCTCGGCGGCGAACTTGTCGGCCGGGGGTTGAATCGCGGTGCTGGAGGCGGTGGCGGGGCGGCTGGCGTCGGCGGGCCGGGCGGTTTGGGTCACCATGGATGAGGGTTGGGGGCGGTCGTGTCGGTGTCAAGGCGGCGAACTCTTGGCACGACCGTGTTTGCGCGAGACGCGATCCGAATCTGATCGCCGCGCGGGTGATTGATCGACCTGCCCCGCGAACCGAATGGTTTGGTTGATTGAAAATTGACCAAGTTAAAGAGTCGCTCATCGCACCCGTGATGAACGTGCGCGATCCGCCTCCAATCGGGCCCCGCGCCAAACCCCTGTGCGTTGGCAGAGGGACGACCGACGCGAGCGCAAGATCAGGCGGGAGTCACCCAAGGCAGGCAGAAAGTCACCTCACCAAACAGACCATGAAAGGGCTTTCAAATTCTTCACCGAAGGTCAAAATGGGCAAGAACCTGTGCCCAATAACCTGCGTATGTGCTTGTGAGATCGCGTCTTGTGCGCTCTCCTCTCTCTCCTCCGGCACGCCGCTTGGGTCACGAGCGGCGTGCCCGTTTTTGGGGCCGCAGGCGGCGGAATCCACAGGGTGCCCGCTGGCGTCCGACGGCCCGGGGCGATCTGTGCCCTACTGTTGCCCGATGGATCGCAACCGAAAGGCGTGGGTTCGTGGCGTGACAGGGCTGATGGCATTGGCGGCCAGTGGCGCGCTGGGGCTGTTGAGCGGGTGTACTGATCCGCTGCTCACGTCCAACGAGCCCCGCAGCCAATACGACCGTTACGACGCGATCCGCGCCCAGCGGTCGCCGAGTTATCTCGAGGACGAGTACGGTCGTCGTCGCCCCGACCTGTACGGCCGCCTCGGGAAGAAGAACTGACCCACGCGCTCCCATGCCATCGACGCACGTCCCGCTCCGCGCCGGTGGCGCCGATCGTCACGCGCTCGCGTCGCGCGTCATTCTCGGGCCAACACTTTCTCGCTTCGCCCACACACAAACGATTCTGACCCACGCGCGGCACTGGCCGCCCCGACCCCGAAAGCACGAATGAGTCTCCGCTATCGCAAACGTTTGCTCGAGCACCTCAAGCACGAGGATTACATCCCGCGTCGAATGGGCGATGTTGCGCTTGAACTCCGCATCCCCGACGAGGAACGCGACGAGTTTGAATCGACCGTCAATTTGCTCGCCGACGAGGGCGTGCTCGTGCTCTCCGGCGATGGCAAGGTCTCGCTGCCGTCGCTCATCGACGCGGGCGGCATTGTCACCGGCATCTTCCGCAAGAACCAAAAAGGCTTCGGCTTTCTGACCCCCGCGAAGTCGTATCGCGAAGGCACGATCTTCATCCCGGCGGAGGACACCTCCGACGCGCTCAGCGGCGACGAAGTGAAGATTCGCGTGCATCGTGATCGGGCCCGCGAGCGCGACTTCAACTCCGGGCCGCAGTTTGTCGGCGAGGTGATCGAGGTCATCAAGCGCAAGCGATCGGCGTTCACCGGCGAACTCGCCAAGCGCGGCGAGCAGTGGCTGGTCTATCCGGACGGGCGGGAGATCACCGAACCGATCATCGTGCGCGATGCGGAGAGCAAGAACGCCAAGGTCGGCGACAAGGTCGTGGTTGAGATCGTCGCCTACCCACAGACGGGCGAGGGCGGCACGATGACGCTGGCAGAGGGCGCGATCACGCGCGTGCTGGGCGAAGCCGGCCGCCCCGATGTCGAGACCCAGGCCGTCATCGCCGCGTACGACCTGCCCGGCGAGTTCCCGGAAGAGTGCAACGAGCAGGCCCGCGAAGTGACGCAGGTGTATGACCGGCAGATCGCGGACTTCCTCGCACGCGGCATCGAACTCGCGCTGCCCGGTCGTGCCGACCTGACGCAGGACTTCATCATCACCATCGATCCGCCCGACGCCAAGGACTACGACGACGCGATCAGCATCGCCCGCACCGAGGACGGCTGGGAGCTGGGTGTTCACATCGCCGACGTCGCCCACTTCATTCCGCCCGGCTCGGCGATTGATGAAGTGGCGCGCGACCGTGGCAACAGTTGCTACCTGCCGCGACTGGTCATTCCGATGATCCCGGAACTGCTCTCCAACGGCATCTGCTCGCTGCAAGAAGGCGTGCATCGCTTCTGCAAGAGCGCGATTATCCGTTATGACCGACGCGGCAGCGTCCTCGGCGAGGGCGTGCGCAACACGCTCATCAAGTCGAGCAAGCGACTCACATATCTGGAGGCGCAAGCGCTGATCGATGGCGACATGAACGAGGCTCGCCGCCACGCCAAGACGCCCCCGAAGTACACCGATCAGTTGCTGCAGGCGCTGGCGGAGATGAACGAGTTGTCACGCGCGATCCAGCAACGCCGCAAGCGTCAGGGCATGATCTCGCTCGAACTGCCCGACGTCGTGCTGGTGTACGACGAGCACGGGCACGTCGTTGACGCCGAAAAGGAAGACGACGCCTTCACGCACACGCTGATTGAGATGTTCATGGTCGAAGCGAACGAGGTGCTCGGGCGCCTGTTCGAGAATCTCGGCGTGCCGCTGCTGCGGCGCATTCACCCCGAGCCGATCCCTGGCGACACCGAGACGCTCCGCAAGAGCGCGATGGTGGCGGGCTATCGCATCCCCAAGAGCCCGTCGCGCGAGGAGTTGCAAGGGCTGCTCGAAGCGACCCGCGGCACACCCGCGTCGCGCGCGGTCCACATGGCCGTACTCCGCACGCTGTCCAAGGCGGAGTATTCGCCCGCGCTGGTCGGGCACTTCGCGCTGGCGAGCGAGGCGTACGCACACTTCACCAGCCCGATCCGTCGCTATGCCGACCTGACCGTACACCGCTCGCTGGCCGAGTATCTGAAGGAGACCGACAACGGCGCAAAGCGACCGCGCGGCGACGGCGAGCGCCGCGAACTGGGGCGACTGCTCCGCGGCAGCGACATGTGCCCGCCCGAGGACGAACTTGTCGAGATCGGCAGGCACATCACGCAGCGCGAGATCAACGCCGAGTCGGCGGAGAATGAACTCCGCAAGTTCCTCGTCCTGCAACTGCTCGAGAAGCACATCGGCGAAGTCTTCAAGGGCGTTGTTACCGGCGTGAACCCACGCGGCATCTTTGTGCAACTCGACAAGTACCTCGCTGACGGCTTTGTGAAGTCCACCGATCTCCCCGGCGATGTCACGCGCGAGAATCTCACGCCCATTTGGAAGATCGACGCCAAGAGCGGCGCGCTGGTGGATATCCGCAGTGGTCGCTCCTTCAACAGTGGCGACACGGTCACCGTGAAGATCGCCCAAGTCGATCTCGCCAAGCGACAACTCGAACTCGTCGTGGACGACGCGGAAGGCCGCGCGGTCGGGCGCATGAAGAAAGTGCTGCCCAAACTGCCGGGCTCTGGCGGCGGGATCGGCTCGGGCGGCGGCGCGGGCTTCGGCGATCTGAATCGCAAGACCGGCGGCCAGCGCCGCAGCCAGAAGAGCAAGGCCCGCGACAAGGGCAAGACGCAGTGGAGAAGGGATCGATAGTTGCGTTCGTCCCCATGTTTTCACTGGCCATCCGAAACTTATCCACAACTGTAACTGTTTTCGCCTTGACAGATGTTCGGGGGAGGGTAGGCTCCGAATATGGTGTCGTGGCTCCTGCCAGACGATCGACCGCCGTTTTTGACGCGCAGTCCGCGAGGGCGGGCGTTCTCAATCATTGAACTTGTGGTCGTCATTGGAGTCGTTCTCGTGATGATCGGGCTCCTGAGCCCCAGCCTCTCGCGGATCATGCGAGAGAGCAAGCTCACTCGGTCTGTCGCGACGATCCGCCAGAACGCGGCGTTGCTTTTCACCTACACAAATGAGTTCAAGGATCTGTTTCCGCGTTGCGATGAGAAGCCGAGTATCGCGGCGTTCCGTTGGTATCGTCCGCTGATTGACGCCGGGTATGCCAGGCAGGCGGTGGAGTTCGACCCCGACTTTCATCGCTTTGAAGGTCGCCCGAGCTATCCGATGTCCGAGGCGATGGTGATGGACCCGACGATTATGACCAAGGGCAAGACGCTCCCGCGCGTTTTGCAACGAACGAGCGATGTCACGCTCTCACAAGTCACATCGCCATCACTGAAAGGAATGCTGTATCAGTTCTATGCTCCGTTTGACGGTCGACCGCCGACAATCGGCGAAGTGGGCCAGTCGAACGTCTGGTGCTGCGGCTATCTCCCGAGCAGTCCCCGCGTGCCAGTGGCCATGACGGACGGTAGTTTGACAATCGGGACGTGGGCGGACTTTCTGCCTGACGGTGTGCTTGAGCCGGAAGACACAATTGGATATCCCGTGATCTCAACATGGGGTGGCGTACGCGGACGTGATCGGTAGTTCCTCAAAAGGAGAACGACGATGATTCGTATCAAGCGGTGGGTGAGTGCGAGTTCGGCGGTCGGATCGCTGGTGCTTCTGGCCAACATCGCCTCCGCGACCATCGTCGCCTGTTGGGCACCGTACTACACCTGCTTCCCAGTTGGAACCACATCGTGGTGCGCGGCTACCGTCAAAATATGCGAAGGAACACCGCAGGACGCGTCTTCAACCAACCCGGGACGCAAGGCCAACCTGCTCGCCGAGCCGCGTGCCGCCCGATGCGAAGAGTACACCGCGTGGAGTTCTCCGTGCAACGGTGCGAGCGGAAGCGCATTCCCGTGCAACAACCCCGGCAATAAGGTCGAGCCCTTCAATGGCAGTTGTTGCCGCTATTCCGGTGGTGTCCCAAGTGCGACGAGCGGTACCGCGCAAACCAACAACATTCAGGAGGCGATCGGCGATCCGTGCGATGGTCCGACTCCGGGCTACTCCAACCCGTACGGTGATTGATTCATGGCACGCAATCCGATGCGTCACGCTGTCGGTCTTTTGCTTTGCGTCGCCGTGCTCTCTGCGCCGGCATTGTGCCCAGCGCAGGAGCACGCTCCCGGGGCTCCCCCGACTTGGCTGCCGGACTACCCAGCACCAAAGCCTGGAGATGTCGATCTTGTTCAGGCGTGCGTTGATCGATACCTGCCGAGGTCAGGCGTGATCGATGCTACCTTTGTGTCCGAACAGGACTCCAGCGGTATGAAATGCCGCGCGGTCTACAACCTCGCGACCGGTTCCGCGTGGCGTGCCTACGGCGATTCTGTATGGATGCGAAGCCGTGATGGGACGCGTTATGAAGGCCGCACGGATCGCGAAGGATTTCTCAAAACCGGTCCTGACAAGGATTACATCAAGGGCGACATGAGCATTGAGCACCAGCTCGTGCCGCTCATCGCGCTGAGACTTGCCAAGGACGCCGACGCGATTCGAGGCGTCGAGGCGCGACCCGATGGCTCTCTCGTGTGCTTCATGGCCTACTCGGTCATGGAACAGCGCCCGGTTGCCTACTCAACTTTTGACAAGACGTACCACAACGGCCCGGTGCGGCTGCTTGGCTACGTGTTCGACAAGGACCAACGACTCGTGGAGCGAAGTACCGCGAGCGATCCGACTGCACGCGTCGATCGCTTTTCCTACGAGTTCGGCCCCAGGCACGGTTTAGGCGCATCGGTACCGATTGCCGATGTCGCTCATGGTTGGATGCTCACGCGGTACTTACTTCGTGATGCAACACCGGCGGATGAAACGCCCGCGGAAGTCTGGCGAGCCGCCGTCCTGAGTCGAACCGCGCCACCGCCTCGGCGGGTTGATCTCCGAACGCGACCTGACGCCGACGCGGGCACTTCCGATGGCCGGTCGAAAAGCGTTGGCAGAACATTGTCACGCGCGGGTGACAATCCAGACGTGAACGAATCAACAACACCTGCTCACGACGATTTGAGCGTGACCTCCGCTCCACCAGGCCGCGATCGGCTGCGTGTGCCATTGGTCGCAACGGGCGCGGCGTTAATCATTCTCGCCAGCATCGCGTGGTGGAGGCGTCGATGAAACCGACGGCTGTTTGTGCTGTTCGAGGTGCCGCAGCACTCGGCGCGGTTGTCGTGGCCGCTTGGGTGTTGATGTCAGGCGTGATCAAGATCACGGATGCAGAAACGTGGGAGCACGTCTTAAGCACCCACAACATCTTCAGCGGCCCATCGCTTCAGGCGGTGCGACTCGGCGTCCCGTGGATCGAGATAGCAGTAGGACTGACGGCGACATGGTGGGTACTGGCAACGAGAGCCAGAGCAAGCTTTGCTCTCATTGCAGTATGGTTCACTTGCCTGACGGCGTACTGCGTGATGCTTGTCTTGGCTCCGCCGCCGGTGCCCAGTTCATGCGGATGCGGCCTCACACAAGACCCGCGAACCGACTGGCGTCCACTTGCGCTTCAGAACGCGAGCGTGGCTTCAATCGCCGGGCTCTTAGTGCTCATCCGCCCAATTTCGTCGCGGGAGGCGGCACCCAGTCGCCTATGAGACGACGATGTTTTCCGTATTGTTGGGCCTCCGCCCAGCACTGGCGGCAGTCATGCCGTTGGCACTTGAGATTCTCCGCGAAGTCTTCGCGCATCGCTGACGCAACCTTTGAGTGACGCAAAGGAAATCTGAACACAATCCCATCGCGCGGTCGGTAACTTCCCTGCGGTTTACGTGCGCGAGGGTGCGCAGGTGACCGTTTTCTCTGGAGGATTCCATGTCACAGGCTTCAATCCGTCCCCTCGTCGGGGCTTTGGCTGTTGTTCTCGCCGCCGGCTCAGCCTCGGCACAGGTCCAAGGTCCGAGCAGCTCGGCCACGCCGTATCTGCTGCCCGTGGCTTCGGGTGTGGTCACCAAGTCGATCCTGACCGTGGCGGATAACATCGGCGGCTACAAGATGGCAGGGCTTGCCGACGGCATGGGCGGCTACAGCAACGGCGACGGCACGTTCACCCTGCTTGTGAATCATGAGATTGGTTCCACGCTCGGCGCGATTCGCGCACACGGGGCCAAGGGCGCGTTCGTCTCGAAGTGGACCATTAACACGAGCACGTTGGCCGTCATCGGTGGCGAGGATCTGATCAAGAAGACGTTCAACGGCGGGCTCCCGTCCTATACCGAGACGCCGATCGCGATCGCGCGGCTTTGCTCGGCTGATCTGCCCCCCGTGTCCGCGCTCTACAACACGGTCAGCGGCAAAGGCACCAGCGAGCGGATCTTCATGAACGGCGAGGAAACCGGCGCTGAAGGCCGCGCGTTCGCGTCCGTCGTCACCGGCCCCGACGCGGGCAAGGCCTATGTCCTGCCCTACCTCGGCAAGTTCTCCTGGGAGAACAGCGTGGCGAGCGTCGTTGAGCAGGACACCACGCTGGTCATCGGCACCGACGACAGCACGCCCGGCCAGGTCTACGCCTACGTCGGCACAAAGACCGACTCGGGTCTGGACATCGACAAGGCCGGCCTGACCAACGGCAAGCTCTACGGCATCGCGGTCGCGGGCGCGCCGGTCGAGGACCGCATCAACGGCGTCGGCGGCACCAAGCGCTTCAGCCTCGTCGAGATCCCCAACGCCAAGAGCATCACCGGTGCGGCACTCGACGCGGTTTCGATCAGCGCCGGCGTCACGAACTTCCTCCGCCCCGAGGACGGCGCGTGGGATCCGATGCGCCCCACCGACTTCTACTTCGTGACCACTGATCGAATCGACCAGTCTGTTCTGGGTCAGGGCTCCAACATCGCGCGCTCGCGCCTGTGGCGTCTGCGGTTCGATGACATCAGCAACCCCCTCGCGGGCGGCGAGATCCGCGCGATCCTCAATGGCACCGAGGGTCAGCAGATGTTTGACAACATGTGCATCGACACCCGCGGCTATGCCCTGATCCAGGAAGACCCGGGCAACAACGCGTACAACGCCAAGATCTGGCAGGTGGACCTGATCACCGGCCAGGGCAAGATCATCGCCAAGCACGACCCCGCGCGCTTTGGCGACATCGGTCTCGCTGCCACGGCACCGTACACGCAGGACGAAGAGTCATCGGGCATCTTTGACGCCAAGGACATCCTCGGCACCGGCTGGTTCCTGATGTGTGATCAGGCACACTACAGCAGCGGCATCCCGAGCGATCTGGTGGAAGGTGGCCAGCTGCTCGCCCTCTTCAACCCTCAGTCCGCCACGCCCACCGACGCCGGCGACTTCAACGGCGACGGCGTGGTGAACGCCGCCGACTTTGATCGCTATGTTCGCGCGTTCGAGGACGGGCACAAGAGCGCCGACAGCAACGCCGACGGCTTCCTCGACTTCACCGACTTTGACGGCTTCGTCGTTTCCTACGAGAACTGACGTCCACGCCATCCGCGACGCGGCACATGTCGCGGCAACCACGCCGCCGGCGCGCTGACGCTCGCCGGTCGCATTTGTCCCTGCGGGCACGACGCTACGCTTGGCTTGATCCGAGCGGAGTTTCGTGTGACCAAGCCCCTCGCCATCGTGACCGAAGAACTCGACGACGCCGCGTTCGCGTGGCTGGGCGAGCGCTGCGACGCGGTGCGCTGCGCCGTTGACGACGCGCAGTTCGGCGATCTGCTCGCGCGTGTCGAGGCACTGGTCATTCGTACCTACACGCGCATCGATGCGGCACTGCTCACGCGTGCGCCGCGCCTTCGGGTCGTGGGCCGGGCGGGCGTCGGGCTCGATCGCGTGGACATCCCCGCCTGCACCGCCCGCGGCGTGCGTGTCGTCTCAACGCCCGACGCAAACTCGTCGGCCGTCACCGAACTCGTCTTCGCCTACATGCTCGACGCGCTCCGCCCGCGGCTGTTTCTGGAAGCGGCGATCGACGAGAAGCGCTGGCGTGGACTCCGCGCCGAACTCACCGCACGCAAGCAACTCGAAGGCGCAACGCTCGGCATCCTCGGGCTCGGGCGTGTCGGCGGGCGCGTCGCTCGCATCGCCGCCGCGATGAACATGCGCGTCCTCTTCAACGACTTGCGCGAGATTCCGCCGAGCGAACGCCACGGCGCGACGCCTGTCTCGCTTGACGAACTCTTTCGCCAAAGCGACGTGCTGACAATCCACATCGACGGCCGGCCGAACAACCGCGGGTTCGTCGGCGAGCGTGTCATGGGGTCGCTGCGTGATGATGCGCTGCTCATCAACACCAGCCGTGGGTTTGTGCTTGATCACGTCGCGCTCGCGCGGTTCCTCGAAGCCCACCCCGGCGCATCGGCGATTCTCGATGTCCATGAACCCGAGCCGATCGACGCGAGCAATCCGCTGCTGGGGCTGGCAAACGCGCATCTCGCGCCACACCTTGGGGCGGCCACCGCGCGGGCCCACGAGAACATGTCGTGGGTGGTGCGAGATGTCTGTCGCGTGTTGGCAGGAGAGGAGCCCAAGTTCCCCGCGAACTGAACGCGGTGTTGTGAGAAGGATCGAACTGGTGGACCGGCTCTCCGAGCCGGGCCGAGCGACCCGCGACTTCAAGAGAAGAACGGCACGATGCGGAGACTCGTGCCACCGAACGACTGATCCGCCTCAAGAACGACTTCGACCATGAGCACCCGTCGCGTGATCATTCTCGGCTCGACCGGCTCGATCGGCACGCAGGCGATCGATGTGGTCCGCCACGTCAACACGCTGCACGGAGAAGGGCGAAGCGAGGTCCGTCTTGAAGTGGTCGGCATCGCCGTCGGCAAGAACGTCGCGCTCGCGATGGAGCAGTGCCGCAGGCTGAACTGCAACGAACTCGCCATTGCGGACGCCGACGCGATGATCGACGCGCGAGCCACGAACGATTCGGGCGTTCGCATTCGTCGCGGCGCCGATGCCGCAGAACGACTCGTGCGCGAAGTGCCGTGCGATGTTGTGCTCGCCGCGATTGTCGGTTCCGCCGGGCTCGCGGCGACTCTGGCCGCTGTCGAACTGGGGCGCGATGTCGCGCTGGCCAACAAAGAGACTCTCGTCGCCGCCGGCTCGCTGGTCGTGCCCGCCGCGCTGCACAGCGGCTCGAAACTTCTCCCCGTCGACAGCGAGCACGCGGGCGTGTGGCAGTGTCTTGTCGGCGCACACCCGGCGCGCGACGCGTGGACGCCGCCGCTGGCGAGTCCGCCCGTCGGCGTCTCGCGTGTGATCCTGACGGCTTCGGGCGGGCCCTTCCGCACATGGCCGCGCGAGCGCATCGAGCACGCGACCCGCGAGGAAGCACTCAAGCATCCAACATGGTCGATGGGCGCGAAGGTGACGGTCGATTCGGCGTCGCTCACCAACAAGGCCCTTGAACTCATCGAAGCCCACTGGCTTTTCGGGCTCGCGGGCGAGCGACTCAGCGCCGTCATTCATCCGCAGTCGATCGTTCACGCGCTGATTGAGATGGCCGACGGCAGCGTTCTCGCCCAACTCGCGATGCCCGACATGCGTCTGCCGATCCAGAACGCCCTCGCGTTCCCGTGCCGAAGCGCGACGCCCGCCCGCGGCATCGACTTCGCGACTCTTCGATCGCTCGAGTTTGAGAACCCCGACCTTGAACGCTTCCCCGCGCTGGGCTTGGCGTACGACGTGATCAGCGCGGCGGGCACCGCCGGCGCAGTTTTCAACGCCGCCAATGAGGCCGCCGTCGAACTCTTCCTCGCGGGCCGCATCGGCTTTGGCCAGATTGGGCGTCACGTTGCGGCGACGATGTCGAGCGTGGGCGTTTCGCCGCTGCGCGACCTCGATGACGTGCGTGCCGCTGAATCCGAGGCTCGTCGCGCGGTTGCACGCGGATAGGCGCGTCATCCGTCACCGCCCCGCCCGATCCGTCCGCGTGTTCCCGGACCCTCGCTGTTTCGGTTCGCAAACCCCAATCCAGCTCATTCCGTTGGGATTTGTCTTGCAACGTCCCCGGCGAGGCGGGAAACTGTTCGTCAGAATCTCTCGCACGCGACCCGGTCGCGGAGGTATGCCATGCTTTCTTCGAAACCCGCGCTCCGCACGCTGTACGCATCACTCGCCGCTGTGCTCGTCGGGGCTTTTGCCCCCGTCGCGATCGCCCAGATCGAACCCGCGCTGATGTTGCACTCCGCGCCCGCCGCCAATGACAACCTCGGCGTCAGCATCGATGTCGATCGCGATTCCATGATCGTCGGCGCGTACAACTACGACCCCGCTGGAAAGACGAACGCGGGCGCTGCTGTCGTCTTCCGCTGGGCAGGTGCGTCATGGGTGGAAGAAGCGCGTCTCGTCGCCGCCGACGGCGTCGCGAGCGATCTGTTCGGGCGCAGCGTCGCCATTTCGGGCAACACCGCCGTCGTCGGCGCGCACAACGCCGATCTTCCCGGCAAGTCCAACGCGGGCGCGGCGTATGTCTTCCAACGCACTGGCACAGCGTGGGCGCAAGTCGCCAAACTCACCGCCACCGATTCCGCCGCGGCAGATCAGTTTGGTTTCTCAGTCGATGTGGACGCCGACACCATCCTCGTCGGCGCACAGACCAAGGCTGGTTCCTCGGGCTCAAGCCAAGGCGCGGCGTACGTCTTCGCTCGGTTGGGCGCGACATGGTCGCAACAGGCCAAACTGCTCGACAACGTCGGCGCCGCGAGTGATCAGTTCGGTGCCACCGTCGCACTCCAAGGCGATACCTGTGTCATTGGTGCGCCCTTCGATGATGTCGCGCTCACCGACCGTGGCAGCGCGCATGTCTTCACCCGTGCCGGCACCGTGTGGACCAAACGCACGACACTCAATCCCGGCGACGGCATCGCCTTCGACAACTTCGGAAATGGCGTCGCGATCGACAACGGCACAATCGTTGTCGCAGCCACCGCGCACGACCTCACCACCAGCGGCAACCAGGGTGCGGTGTACGTCTTCACCGGCTCTGCCGCAACCTGGGCCCAGCAGGCCAAACTGACCCGCCCCACACCCGCCGTCAACGATTTCTTTCCCACCTCGATCGGCATTCAGGGCGACACCATCGTCGCCGGTCTTCAGACCTTTGACGGCATCGTCGGTAGCAACCAAGGCGCGGGACTCTTCTTCACCCGCAGCGGCACGACATGGAGCGAGGGTCAGTTTCTCCAGCCCAACGAGACGCAAGCGGGCGCGCTCATCGGCAGCAGCATCGCCATCAGCGATCAGTTCGTCGGCGTCGGTTCGTTCAGTTACTCCAAGACCGCGACCGGCCAAGGGGCGGCCTTCGCCTTCCGCCGCGTTTCGGGCGGTGAACCGTCGCGTGCCCTCACCATCGCGCCGCCCACACCTCAGGCTGAAGCCAACTTCGGCAATCGCATGGCCAGCGACGGCACTCGCTTGGTCGTTGGCGCGTACGCCGAAGACGGCAGCGTCGGTGCCAGCGAAGGCGCGGTCTACATCTATCGCGTTCAGGACGAAAGCCTCATCCTCGAGCAGCGCATCTTTGCCAGCGATTCATTCGCCGGAAAGAAGTTCGGCTACTCCCTCGCCATTGACGGCACCACGCTCCTCGTCGGTGCTGTCGAAGACGCCGGATCAGGCTCGGGCATCGGCTCGGCATACGTCTTTACGTTGAATGGCACGACCTGGTCGCAGCAGGCCAAACTCGTCGCTTCCGATGGCACGGCACTCGACCGTTTCGGTTTCTCCGTCGCTCTCAGCGGAGATCGTGCCGTCATCGGCGCGCCATACGAAGAGATCATCGTTGGGGTTACTCAATCCGACGCAGGCGCGGCGTACTTCTTTACGCGTTCTGGCACCACGTGGACGCAGACGGCAAAGACCTCGTTTGCCAGTGCCTCCGCTCTGGACTACTTCGGCTGGTCCGTTGGGCTTGACGGAGACGTCGCCTTCATAGGCGTTCCGAACTACGACACCAACGCGGTACTCAACCAGAATCGCGGCGCGTATCTCTTCTACAGGTGGAATGGCACCGCTTGGGTGTACGATGCCGGTAAGTCGCTCTCAGGCATCGCCGACGGCGATCAGTATGGAAGCCAAATCGCCGCACGCGCCGGCCTTTTCGCAGTGGCGGCTCCCGGCGCCGATTCTTTCCAGGCCATCGAGTGGAATGGCAGCAGCGTGATCAATCGCGGCATCTTCACCAGCACCGATACTTCTTTCGGCAATGCGATCTCCGTGCAATCCGATGCCATCATCGTCGGCATGCCCAGTTATGGCGGCGGCGGCATTGCCGTGCGCTACAACCGCAGCGGCTCCACCGTCTCAAGCCCAGCGTTCCACTTCCCCGCCGCCATCGACGCCGGCGACAGCCTGGGCGAAGCCGTCGGCTACGCGGGCGGCGCGGTCTTCGCGGGCGGCGGTGGCATCACGTTCGCCGGCGCAAGCAACTGCGGCGGCGTCCGTCGCCTTCAGCCCAGTGCGCGTTACGACACCTTCCCGCTCAACACCTCCAACAGCGTGCGGTACACTTCGATGTCCTCCATGCTGAGCGCGGCCTCCCTCGACAATGATCTCGTCGCCGAACTCGCGCCCCTCGCTCGATCCGGCGGCTTTTCGTTCGGTGCCACCCGCGCCACTCTCAACGTCCCCGTCGTGCCGTTCATGTCGTCGAGCCACACCCTCACACTCACCGACGGCAGCGAACTCTCCACCTCCAACTCCGACATGCGACTGTGGAATCGCACCAGCGTTCCCGCCGGCGCATTGGCGACCATCCGCGCTGGCTCGCTGCTTCTGGATCTGCCGTCGTCGCTTGATATCAGCGCGGGCGCTTCGCTGGTCCTCACGCCCGCCGTCGCCACATTTACCGGTACGGCGACCATGCTGCCTGGTAGCCTCCTCAACGCCAACTTCCTTGAGAACCGCGGTTCGCTCGCCAACTTCGGCGGCGTCGTCTCCACGTCCACGCTCAACAACATCGCCGGTGGACGAGTCTCGGGCTACGGCGACTACACCATCGCCGTCACCAACGCCGGGCTCTTCGATGTTGACGCGGATACGCAGGTCGCCGGCAACGTCTCCAACCTCGCCGGCGGCACCATCACCGTCTTCAACGGCACGCTCACCATCCTCGGCACCCTCACCAACGCCGGCACCATCATCGGCGACGTGCAGGGCATCCGCTCGCCAAACTCTGCCGCCGCCGATCCGCTCGGCCTCTATGCCGCGCCCGTTTTCGGCCCGCGCGGAGTGCAATCCATCTACGCCAAGGGCGGCATCAGCATGGAGCCCGGCGCGCGACTCAGCCCCAGCACCGGCGGCGTCATCAAGACCGCCGGCAACTTCGACTGCGCCATCACCAGCAACTCCAACTTCGACATGCTCCAGCGCACGCTCCAACTCACCGCCCGCGGACCGCAAACGCTTGAAGCCATGAGCATGGACCGCGGCTCATCCCTCGACAACCTCAACCCGAACCTCCCCGGCTCGTTCCCCATCGGCACGCTCCGTTTCGGCCCCGCGCCCGCCAACGTCACCATCGTCGACGCACGCGACAACGACACCCTCGGCCAGTCCGTGTGCGAAGCCGTGTATGTCGACACGCTCATCATCGACGCCGGTACCACGCTCAACGTGCCCTGCGGCAAGGTCTACTTCAAGACCCTCGTCAACAACGGCACCATCCTCTCTCCCCTCAACATCGTCCCGCTCCGCGGCCCGTGCCCGGCAGACTTCAACCAGGATGGCTTCCTCACGTTCGAAGACTTCGATGCCTTCGTCGGCGCGTTCGAGGCCGGTGAGGCTGCCGCCGACTTCAACGCCGACGGCTTCCTCACCTTTGAGGACTTTGACGCCTTTGTCGCAGCGTTTGAAGCAGGGTGTTGAAATCGCTCAGCGGCGTCAGCCGTTTCGCCTTCAGGCCAGTTTCTCGCCGCTGAGAAACGCGCGCCGCCCGCGAATTCCTCTTTGTTTACCTGCGACGGCGCAGTAAACTCTTCCTCCCGCCGCGCTTCCCGTGGCGGTTGCTCGGAGGGTTTCGTGATGGCCATTTGTGTGCAAGGGGCCGCGCTCGCGCGTGGCGGGTTGGTTCGTTCTCTCGCGGCGTGCGCTGTTGCTTGCCTGTCAAGCCTGTCAAGCATCACCTCGGCCCAATGCGTCGAGCAGTGGCGCCCCATCGTGCCCGGCCTGCCCGGTCCCGTCGTCGCCGCCACGCTCGATGATCCCGATGGCGCCGGCCCCAACCCCGGCCGCATCGTGATGATCTCTGGCGGCAAGCTCTGCCAATGGGACGGCAACGCGATCACCATCCTCAGCAATGAGATCATCGGCACCGGCTTCGGAAACGGCGTCGCCGTCTACAACGGCGAGATTTACGTTGCCGGTTTCTTCACCGCCATCGGTTCCGTCTCCGCACGCGGCATCGCCCGCTTCAGCGGCGGCGTGTGGCGTGACGTCAACTCCAGCACCAGTGGCATCAATTTCATCACCGGCGGCTTCTCCCCCGATTACAACCTCGCTGTCTACAACGGCGAACTCTACTTCGGCGGTGGGTTCTCCGTCTCCGGCGGCGCGCCCTCCGATCGCATCGCCCGCTGGAACGGCACGTCCTGGAGTGCCGTCGGCACCGGACTCACCGGCTTCGGCGTTCTGTCGCTCAGAGTCATCGGCGGCGAGCTTTACGTCGGCGGCGAACACACCGGCGCGACCGGCGTCCCCGGCACCGCGTACCTCGCCAAGTGGAACGGCAACTCCTGGCTGCCCACCAACCTCCCCTTCGGCCAATACACATACGTCGCCACCCTCGGCGATTTCTCCGGCACGCCCTACATCTTCGGCGCGCTCTATTACCCCGGCACCACCGTGCTCATGGGCGGCATCGCCCGCAAAACCGCCACTTCGTGGGAGATCGCGCCCGGCGGCGCGGTCGGCGCAGGCCCCAACCCGTGGGTCTCCGCCATGACGACCTATCACAACAAGCTCGCCGTCGCCGGACTCTTCGTCAACGCGGGTCCGATCGGCGCCGCCAACGACATCGCCTTCTACAACGGCTCCGCCTGGTCGCGCATGCTCGGCGGCATCGGCGTTGTCTCCAACAACAACTCCGTAAGCGCTGTGGTCGTCTACAACGACGAACTGCACGCCTTTGGCAACTTCCGTCAGGTCAACGGAGCGCCCCAGGACTACTGGGCCCGCTGGTACGACGGACCGCCGCTCTTCACCGATGAGCCCGATTCCTCCTACCTCACCATCTGCGACGCAACCAAGTCCTTCGGCGTCGTCGCCACCGCCGCCAATACCTACCGCTGGCGTCGCAACGGCGTGCCGATCTTTGACGGCCCGACCGGCAACGGCGGCACCTACGCCGGCGCGGACACCGCCACCCTCACCATCCACGGCCCCTCGCAGTTCGACGCCGGCGCGTTCGACTGCCTCGCCACAAACTCTTGCGGCTCGCGCGACTCCGCCGACGCCCAACTCATCGCCTGCGCCATCGACATCAACTGCGACGGCTTCATCGACTTCACCGACTTCGACGGCTTCGTCAGCGCGTTCGAGGCCGGGGCGGCGATCGCCGACTTCAACGGTGATGGGTTCCTCGACTTCACCGATTTCGACGCCTTTGTCGCCGCCTTTGAAGCCGGATGCTGAATCATCGCCGGTCGTATGATCCCTCCACGGGGCGCGACGCGTCCCGTTTCTGGAGGCCGACGATGAATCTGCGCGCTCCCCTCATCACGCTTTCCCTGCTCTGCTCTGCCGGTGCCGCTCTGGGCCAGGCGACCACAAACCCCGCCGCCAGCAATCCCGCCGGCACGGCCAACGCGCCCGTCAAGTACGCCAAGCCCAAGCCCAGCAAGGGCGGCTGGTGGAACGACGCCGTCTTCTACCAGATCTTCGTCCGCTCCTTTGCCGACAGCACCACCGGACCGCTCGCCAACGACGGCATCGGCGACTTCGCCGGCATGGTCGAGAAACTCGACTACATCAACGACGGCAAAGCCGACATGGGCACTGACCTCGGCGCCACCGCCATCTGGCTCATGCCCATGATGGATTCGCCCTCCTACCACGGCTACGACATCAAGGACTACTACACCGTCAACAAGCAATACGGCACCAACCAGGACTTCGTCCGCTTCATGACCGAGTGCCGCGCCCGCAACATCCGCGTCATCCTCGATCTCGTGCTCAACCACTCGTCCAGCGAGCACCCTTGGTTCCTCGAATCGCAGGATACCAAAGGCCGCAAGCGCGATTGGTTCATCTGGAGCAAGACCAAGCCTTCGTGGAAGGGCCCGTGGAATCAGGAAGTCTGGCATCCCACGCCCGGGCCCGACGGTCGCGGCAGGTACGCCGACGGCGTCACCCCCGGCGAACCGTACTACTACGGCATCTTCTCGCCCGTCATGCCCGACCTGAACTATCGCAACCCCGACGTCACCCGCGAGATGTTCAACGTCGTGCAGTTCTGGATGAAGGACATGCGCGTCGACGGCTATCGACTCGACGCCATCCGCCACCTCGTCGAACGCGACAACATCCAGGAAAACACCCCCGAAACCCACGAGTGGCTCAAAAAATACTACAAGCAGACCAAGGCCGTTCGCCCCGACGCGTTCAGCGTCGGCGAAGTCTGGTCCGACACCGCCACCGTCGCGAGCTACATCGGCGATGAACTCGACAGTTGCTTTGAGTTCGACGTCTCCTACGCCACCATCGACGCGATCAACAACGCCGACGCCAAACGCCTCACGGGCGCGGTCGCCAAGGCGTGGTCGATGATCCCTCGCAACCAATACTCCTCGTTCCTCAGCAACCACGACCAGACCCGCGTCGGCACCCGCTTCGCCGGCAATGACGCCGACAAACTCGCCAAGGAAAAACTCGGCGCGACGCTGCTCTTCACCTTGCCGGGCATTCCCTTCATGTACTACGGCGAAGAGATCGGCATGACCGGCGACAAGCCCGATGAAAACCTGCGCACGCCCATGCAGTGGTCGGCCCAGGTCAACGCCGGCTTCACCGCGGGCACGCCGTGGCGTGCTCCCAACAAGGAATACACCAGCCAGAACGTCGACGCCCAGACCAAAGACCCCGCGTCGCTGCTCAACCACTACAAGCAGATGATCCGCCTCCGTCTCAACAGCCCTGCGCTGCTCGACGGCGACTACACCACCATCGACACCAGCGACAACAAGGTCCTCGCTTTCCTCCGCACGCCCGCCAGCGGCAAGCGCGGCGACGCATTCCTCGTCCTCGTCAACCTCGCCGGCGAGAACCTCAGCGGCTTCTCACTCTCGTCCAAGGAGTCCCCCATGCGGCGCGGCAAGATCACCGACGCATGGGACGCCAAGAAAGAGTTTGCCGCCCCCAAGCTCAACAGCCGCGGCGGCTTTGAGGCCTACGCCCCCACAAACGAACTCCCAGCCCGCTCCGCACTCATCCTCCGCATCGGCGGTTGATGCGATCTCCCGACAAGAGCCGCGCCGCGCGAGCGGCGGTTGTTTCGTGCCCGCATCGCACTCCAAACTGTTCATTTCACCGTACGCCTCGGGGCCCCAAAACCGGCCCGGGCGGAGTCGTATTCCCCTCTGGATGCACCCGTCGCCCGTTCCCGTCAATCCGGCTCGCCTCGCGCTTGCGGTGGACCTCGCCCCCCGGCCTCTTTAGACTCCACTCCCTTTCCGTCCCGTTTCCTTTGGCCATTTGACCATTTGGTCTTTGTCCATTTTCGGAGTCTCCCATGCCCTCCACCATCACCATGTCCAGCGGCCGCCTTCATGTCCCCGCCGACCCGATCATCCCCTTCATCGAAGGCGACGGCACCGGCCCCGACATCTGGCGTGCCTCGGTCCGCGTGATGGACGCCGCCGTTGCCAAGGCCTCCGGTGGCAGGTACAAGATCCACTGGCACGAAGTCCTCGCCGGCGAAAAGGCCTTCAACAAGACCGGCAACTGGCTCCCCGACGAAACCATCACCGACTTCAAGAAATACCTCGTCGGCATCAAGGGCCCGCTCACCACCCCCGTCGGCGGCGGCATCCGCTCCCTCAACGTCGCCCTCCGCCAACTCCTCGACCTCTATGTCTGCCTCCGCCCCGTGCGCTGGTTCAAGGGCGTCCCCTCGCCCGTCAAACGCCCGCAGGACTGCGACATGGTGATCTTCCGTGAGAACACCGAGGACATCTACGCCGGCATCGACTTTGCCGCCGGCAGCCCCGAGGCCAAGGTCATCCTCGACGCCCTCGCCGAGAAACTCCCCAAGGACTTCAAGAAGGTTCGCTTCGGCACCAAGGACGCCGGCGTTACCTGGGGCACACAGATCGGCCACGCCGACCTCTACACCAACGTCGAAGTCGGCGTCGGAATCAAGCCCGTCAGCCGCGCCGGCTCCGAACGCCTCATCTGGGCCGCCATCGAATACGCCCTCAAGGAAAAGCGCAAGTCCGTCACGCTTGTCCACAAGGGCAACATCATGAAGTTCACCGAGGGTGCCTTCAAGGACTGGGGCTACGCCCTCGCCGCCAGCAGCTTCCGCGATCAGGTCGTCACCGAGCGAGAGTCCTGGATCCTCGGCAACAAGGACGCCAACCACGCCCTCTCCGCCGAAGACAACGCCAAGATGATCGACCCCGGCTACGACATGATGACCCCCGACCAGAAGGGCAAACTCGTCAAGGAAGTCGAAGGTGTCCTCGCCTCCATCGGCACCACCCACGGCAACGCCCAGTGGAAGTCCAAGCTCATGGTCAAGGACTCCATCGCCGACATCACCCTCCAGCAGGTCCTCACCCGCCCCAAAGACTTCGATGTCATCGCCACCCTCAACCTCAACGGCGATTACCTCTCCGACGCCCTCGCCGCCCAGATCGGCGGCATCGGCATCGCCCCCGGCGCCAACATCAACTACGTCAGCGGACACGCCATCTTTGAAGCCACCCACGGCACCGCCCCCAAGTACGCCAACCTCGACCAGGTCAACCCCGGCTCCGTCATCCTCTCAGGCGAGATGATGCTCCGCTACCTCGGCAGCGGCGGCGACGCCGCGACACACAAGCCATGGTCCGACGCCGCCGACCTCATCATCAAGGGCATGGACGGCGCGATCAGCGCCAAGACCGTCACCTACGACTTCGAACGCCTCATGAAGGCCGAGGGCGACACCAGCGTCAAGAAGGTGAAGTGCTCGGAGTTCGCGGATGCGGTGATCAAGCACATGGGGTGAACCGCGTTTGACGCGACAGATGCCGTCAACTCTGAACGCCCCATCGGGGCGTCGGGTTGTAGCCACGGGCCAGACCTCGCTTCGCGGTCGCCGCCCGTGGTAAGCGTCCCCAACACCCGCTCGACTCACGTGGGTTGTGAACCGATTCATACACGCATCTCGCACGTCGTCTCTACCTGCGCAGCGTGTCTGTCCGCCGCGCTGTCGCCCCGCGGGCCGCGATCCTGCTCAGAGCCCGTGCCACGCATCACCCGCTGCTTTGAGCGGGTGATCGTGCGCCTTTCCTCCCCGCCATCGTGCTGGAAGAGATATCGAAGAGGGATCGCACTCCCGTGTCCCCAACTTCGACGTTCCGCTCCCCCTCGACCCGTCCCTATTTCTCCACTCCGGGAACTTCCCCTGCAATCACCCCCAGCAACCACGCCGCGAACGCGTCCTTCGCCAGCGTGCCGCCCGCGGACCCGGGCCGAATCTCTCGTCCATCCTTGAGCAGCACCACGCCCTCGATCGCTTCACTCTCCATCGTCCCCAGCGGGTTGGCCACCACCATGTCCACGTTCTTGCGGCTCAGTTTCGCCTTCCCGCTCACCAACATCTCCTCGCGCGGCTCCAGCGCGAACCCCACCAGATACTGCCCCGGCCTCCGGCGTGCCGACACCCCCGCCAAGATGTCCGGCGTCGATTCGAGTTCGATGGTCATCGCCTGCCCGGTCCGCCGAAACTTGCTGTTCACCATCGCCGGGTCCATCTTGGGGCGATAGTCCGCCACCGCCGCCGCCATGACGAGGACGTCAAAATCGGCATCCCGCTCGGCCAGCAATCGTTCCAAGTCGGCCGCCGTGCGGAACTGGAGCACGCAAACCCGCGAATCTACTGGTCGGCACGCCACCGGTCCCAAGGCCAGCGTCACCGCCCACCCGGCCCCGGCGGCGGCATCGGCCAAGGCCACTCCCATCCGGCCCGACGAACGATTTCCGATGTATCGCACCGCGTCGATCGGCTCGTGCGTCGGGCCCGCGGTGATCAGCATCCGCCGACCGGCCCGCGCGGGGCCCCGTGAGGGCATGGATGGGGCGTCGGATTGTCGGGGGTCGGGTCTGGGCATGGGTCGGGCTCGTCGGAGGAATGTGAAAACTCTTGGAAGTCGGGCTTTGGAGTGTTGCTAGGCTTCCTTGGTTGCAGGATAATCCCCTCCCCGGCACGCGCCCGCCCCAACCGGCGGCCGCGCCACTCCGGTGAGTCCCGGCGCGGGTCTCTTACCCCGCGCCCCGTTGGTCGCAGGAAAGGCGGTTCATGGCACGTTCGCGGAAAAAACTGGGCGAGATTCTCGTCGGCTGGGGGGTCATCACCGCCGACCAGGCCGACAAGGCCTCCGCCATCGCCAAGGGCTCCGGCAAGCGACTGGGCGATGCCCTCGTCGAGGCCGGCTTCGCCAAGGAAGATCAGGTCGCCAAGGCACTCGCCAACCAGTTCGGCATGGAGTTCGTCGACCTGGCCGCCAACGGCGTTGCCAGCAAGATCGACACGAAACTCATCCCCGACGACCTCATCAAGAAGCACCTCATCCTGCCGATCTCCAAGGCCGGCGGGCGACTCCAACTCCTGATCCATGACCCGATGGACCTCGAGTTGCTCGACATGCTCCGCTTCCGCCTCAATGTCGAAGTTGAGCCCAAACTCGCCAGCCGCAGCCAGATCAAGCGATTCATCGACGGCGGCGGCCCCAACCCCGCCAGCCAGCCCAAGCTTGTCGACCCCGGCAAGAGCCTTGTCACCCAGTCGATCGACAAGTCCATCGACAGTTCGATCGACAAGGGTGCGTCCATCGACGTGTCGAGCGAAGAGTCGCCGATCGTCAAACTTTGCAATCGCATCCTCACCGAGGCCGTGAAGATGCGGGCCTCGGATATCCACATCGAGCCCTTCGCCGATCGCGTCCGCCTGCGCTATCGCATCGACGGCGTGTGTATCGAGCGCGACAACCTTCCCAAGCGCATGCAGAACGCGATGCTCAGCCGCCTCAAACTGATGAGCGCGATGAACATCGCCGAGAAGCGCATCCCGCAGGACGGGCGCATCAAGCTCCTCGTCGACGAGACCAACATCGACTTCCGCGTCAGCGCCTGCCCTGTCTACCACGGCGAATCCGTCGTTCTTCGTATTCTCCGCCCCGACTCGGTCCGCATCGGTCTGGCCAACCTCGGCTTCGAGCCCGAGACCCTCACCGTCTTCAACAAGGTCATCAAGCGACCCAACGGCATCTTCCTCGTCACCGGCCCCACCGGTTCGGGCAAGACCACGACCCTCTACACCGCCCTCGACCTGCTCAACCGCCCCGACAAGAAGATCATCACCGCCGAGGATCCCGTCGAATACGCCTTTGAAGGCATCAACCAGTGCCAGGTCCGCGAGAGCATCGGCTTTACGTTCACGGCCATCCTCCGCTCAATGCTGCGTCAGGCCCCCAACATCATCCTGGTGGGCGAAATCCGCGATAAGGAAGTGGCCGAGATCGCCATCCAGGCCGCCCTCACCGGCCACTTGGTGTTCAGCACGCTGCACACCAACGACGCCCCCAGTGCCATCACCCGTCTGATCGACATGGGCGTCAAGCCCTTCCTTGTCGCCTCGTCGATCCAGGCCATCCTCGCCCAGCGCCTCATCCGCATCAACTGCAAGGAATGCAACGCTCCTTACGACGTGAGCGAGATCGACCCCAAGTACCTCCGCCTCTGCGGCATCACCCCGGAGGAGGCCGAGGGTCGCGTCATGAAGGGCAAGGGTTGCCCCACCTGCAACAACACCGGCTATCGCGGCCGCCGCGGCATCTATGAGATGATGCTCATGAACAGCCACATCCGCGAACTGGCCTTCAAACTCGCCCCCATCTCCGAAATCCGCAAGGCCGCCATCTCCAACGGCATGAAGACGCTGGTCGACGACGGCAAGATCAAGGTCCTCGCCGGCAGAACCACCGCCGACGAAATCGCCCGCACCACACAGATCGATCTTGGCAATGCGGCGACGTAAGAAGGAGCCTTGGGCATCAGGCATTGGGCATCAGTGTTTCTGAGATCAGCTCTGAGCCACATTTGCCCCGCAACTCCATTCTTTCTCTGGCCTCTCGATCTTTCTCTGTGTCCTCTGTGTTCCGGTCTTTCCTTCGCTTGCTTCGAGACCTTCGCGTTCAAATCATCTCACACGACGATCCAGCGAGTATCCGCCCATGTCCACGATGCAGATTGACCGTCTCCTCGACACCGTCGTCAAAACCGGCGCCAGCGACTTGCACCTCGCCGTCGGCCGCCCGCCGGTCATCCGTCTCCACGGCGGGCTGCGCAACCTCCAGACCAAAGTCCTCGATTCCGACGACATGGTCTCGCTCATGAAGTCCATCACGCCCGAACGCAACCAGCAGGAACTCCAGGAAGAAGGCGGCAGCGACTTCGGCTTCGCCTACGGCGAGGCGGCCCGCTTCCGCGTCTCGGTCTTCCGCCAGCGCGGCGACATCTCCATCGTCCTCCGCCAGATTCCCAACAAACTGCTCGCCATCGAGACCATCGGTCTGCCCGAGATCGTCCGCGATCTCGTCCGCCGCCCGCGCGGACTGTTCCTCGTCACCGGCCCCACCGGCTCGGGCAAGACCACCTCCCTCGCCTCGATGATCAACTTCGTCAACGAGACGATGGATCGCCACATCGTGACGATGGAAGACCCGATTGAGTACTACCACAAGCATAAGAAATCGCTGGTCAACCAGCGCGAAGTCGGCAACGACGTCCCCAGTTTCGCCGAGGCACTTCGCCGCGTCCTCCGTCAGGACCCCGACGTCATCCTCGTCGGCGAAATGCGCGACCTCGAGACGATCGAGGCCGCCGTCCGTGCCGCCGAAACCGGCCACTTGGTCTTCGGCACCCTCCACACCACCGGCGCGGCCAAAACCATCGACCGTATCGTCGACGCCTTCCCCGTCACCCAACAGAACCAGATCCGCGTGCAGTTGTCCACGGCGTTGCTCTGTGTGCTGTCGCAGGTGCTGCTCAGCCGCATCGACTCGCCAGGCATGGTCGCCGGCTATGAGTTCTTGCTCGTCACCCCCGCTATCGCCAACCTCATCCGCGAAGGCAAGACCTTCCGTATCGACTCGTCGATCCAGACCGGCAAGAAGTTTGGCATGCAACTCCTCGACGACCACCTCTGGTCGCTCTACATGGCGGGCAAGATCAGCGCCGAGGAGATGATCGACAAGTGCAAAAATCCAGATGACCTGAAGGACAAGGTCCACAAGTTGGGCCGCACCATCGGTCGTATCGAACTGGATGAAGAATCCGAGTAACCCGCGGGCACCAGATAGACGTGCAAATGTCCAGATGTCGTGACGCCTGGGCGTGATAATTCCGCTGGCGGCGGCGGAACACCGCGTGTAAATTGGTCGAACCGGCTTCTGAGCCCACGCTCGCGCCCCCTGCGCCGGTCGTGGCTGCTTCGGTTCGGCGGCAAAGGACGAACGATGGACGTTGGCGAACTCAAAGGCCGGAAGTTTGGTCGCGTGCTCGCAAAGCTCGGGCGCTGCACGCGCGAACAAGTCCACGAAGCGCTCGAGATACAGAAGACCCGCAAGGTGCCGATCGGGCAGTTGCTCGTCGAGCTCGGCTACATCAATCAGAAGGATGTCACCGAGGCCCTCGCCGGTCAGGCCGGCTTGGCGTTCATGGACCTCGTCGGCTTTGAAGTGCCGGAGCACGCCCGCGAAGTGATCCCGTCCGAGAATGTCCGCTCGTACGAGGTCATCCCCGTCGACTACAACCCGTCGAGCAAGCGACTCAAGATCGCTATGAAGAGCCCGGACAACTTCCGGGCTGTCGATGACCTCCGCCTGCTGCTCGGCGGCAACGTCGATGCCGTCGTCGGCGACCCCGACCTGATCGACGCCCTGATCAAGAAGCACTACAGCAAGCAGGAGTCGGTGGTCGACGTCGTGTCGTCGCTGGCCAAGGACGAGAAGTTCAAGAATCTGGCCGCCAAGGGCGATCAGTCGATCGACCTCGACGCGGTGATGGAAGCCGCGAGCGACAACCAGGTCATCAAACTGCTCAACCTCGTGCTGCTGCAGGCGATCAAGGACCGCGCCTCGGACATCCACTTCGAGCCCTTCGAGAACGAGTTCAAGATGCGTTATCGCATCGACGGCGTTCTCTACGAGATGGTCCCGCCCCCCAAGCAACTCGGCCCGGCCATCACCAGCCGCGTGAAGGTCATGGCGAACCTCGACATCGCCGAACGCCGCCTCCCCCAGGACGGCCGCATCGAACTGACCGTCGGCGGCAACCCCATCGACCTGCGTATCGCCGTTCTGCCCACAATGCACGGCGAAAGCGTCGTGATGCGCGTGCTCGACCGCGGCAACGTCGAACTCTCCCTTGATCGCCTTGGCTTGCGCGAAGATGACCTCCTTCTGGTCCGCCGGTTGATCAACAAGCCCAACGGCATCGTGATCGTCACCGGCCCCACCGGCTCGGGCAAGACGACGACGCTGTATGCCGCCCTCGCTGAACTGAACGACATCGAGACCAAGATCCTCACCGCCGAGGACCCGGTCGAATACGACATCGACGGCCTGTGCCAGGTGCAGGTGAACGAAGAAGTGGGGCTCACCTTCGCCAAGGCGCTCCGCTCGTTCCTGCGTCAGGACCCGGACGTGATCCTCGTCGGCGAAATCCGCGACCTTGAAACCGCGCAGATCGCCGTGCAGGCCTCGCTCACCGGCCACTTGGTGCTCAGCACGCTGCACACCAACGACGCCCCGTCGAGCATCCTGCGTCTGCTCGACCTGGGCATGGAGTCGTTCCTTCTGACCGCGACGGTCGAAGGCATCGTCGCCCAGCGACTGGTCCGCACGATCTGCACCTCGTGCAAGGAGCAGTACACGCCCAAGGAAGAGGAGTTGATGGAACTTCAACTCACGCCCGACGACGTGCGCGGCAAGAAGTTCAGCCGCGGACGCGGGTGCGAACGCTGCAACAGCTCGGGCTACAAGGGCCGCATGGCGCTGTTCGAGATCATGACCGTCGACGACCAGATGCGTGAGATGATCATGAAGGAAGCGAGCACCAACGTGCTCCGCCAGCACGCCCGCCGCCGCGGAATGCGAACGCTCCGCGAGTCGGGGCTCAACGCGATCTACGAAGGCCAGACCACCATCGATGAAGTGATCCGCGAGACCATCGTGGATGATTGATGCCGCAAGAGGGCATCGGGCATTGGTGATGCGCAGGCAACGAAGGCGTCGGTCGAAAGTGAACTGATGTGAACGGGCGGCGAGTCCGCGCGGAGACGAGCATGGCGACCTTTACGTACGAAGCGGTGGACGAAGCGGGCAAGACGCAAAAGGGCACGGTCGAGGCCAACTCGCGTGAGGACGCGGTGGTCCGGGTCAAGTCGATGCGTCTCTACCCCTCCGACGTGCGCGAGCAGAAGGTCAAAAAGTCCGCCGTCACCGAGGCCGGCAAGCCTGTCGCCCCCAAGAAAAAGCGGCGTGGCGCCGGCGGCAAGGTGAAGGCCAAAATCCTCACCACCTTCACGCGCCAGTTGTCGACGCTGCAGGACGCCGGTCTGCCGCTGCTCCGTTCGCTTCAGATTCTCGAGAGCCAGCAGAAGCCCGGCAAACTCAAGAACGTTCTGATGGGCGTGACCGAGGACGTCGAAGGCGGCGCGAGTCTGTCGGACGCGATGGCCAAGTTCCCCAAGTGCTTCGACACCCTCTACACCAAGATGGTGGCCGCCGGTGAGGTGGGCGGCGTGCTGGACGTGATCCTGCAGCGTCTCGCGGAGTTCATGGAAAAGAGCGAACGCCTGAAGCGCAAGATCAAGGGCGCGATGGTGTACCCCATCGTGGTCGTCGCGGTGTCGATGATCATCCTCACCGCCATCATGTGGTTCATCATCCCCAAGTTTGAAGCGATCTTCGCCGACTTCGGCGTCGCCCTCCCCGCGCTCACACGCTGGCTGATGGCGTCGAGCCGCTGGATCGCCGGCGGCCTGCCGGGACAGCAGATCCCGGGCATCCTCATCGTCCTCCCCTCGCCGTTCGTGCTGTGGATCGTCTTCAAACTGCTCCGCACCACTGGTCCGGGCAAGGCCGTGTTCGACACGCTCTTCCTTTATGCCCCGATCTTCGGCAACCTGATCCGCAAGACCACCGTCGCCCGCTTCACCCGCACACTGGGCACCCTGATCGCCGCGGGCGTGCCGATCCTCGAAGCCATCCGCATCACCAAGGAAACCTGCGGCAACTACGTCTTCGAAAAAGCACTCGGCAAGGTTCACGATTCGGTGCGCGAGGGTGAGTCCTTCGCCGAGCCGCTGCGCCTGTCCAAGACCTGCGACGCGATCGTCGTGAACATGATCGACGTGGGCGAGGAGACGGGCGAGATGGACGCGATGCTGCTGAAGATCGCGGACAACTACGACGAAGAAGTCGACGTTGCCGTCGAAGCCCTCGTGAGCCTGCTCGAACCGCTGATGGTCGTGCTGCTGGGCGGCATCGTCGGCACCATCGTCATCGCCATGTTCCTCCCGCTGGTCGCGATGATCGAATCGCTTCAGGGCGGCGGCAAGTGATCACCAAGCACATCAGCCCACGGTCGGAACCTCAGGATCTGAAAGTCAGGATCGTCGCATGAAAGCCCCGCACCTTCAAATCCGACGCGACGCGTTCACATTGGTCGAACTGCTCGTGGCGATTCTCGTCGTCTCCGCGCTGATCTCGATCGTGTTCATCGGCGCCCGCGCGGTGATGAAGAACGCTCGCATCACCGCCGACCGCCAGACGGTGCTGTCCATGAAGACCGCCGTCGAGCAGTTCCGCCAGGAGTTCGGCTTCCTTCCGCCGATGGTCCAGGATGTTTCGGTCTCGGGTCTGAATCGCACATGGGGCACCGGCGCCAGCGCCCAGAGCGTCACGCAGTTTCCCATCCAGCAGGAAACCAGCACCCGGCTCAATCGCCTCGTCACGTACTCGTTCGCCCTCGCCGATCGCGCCGGTGGACAGAACCCCGAGCGCGACTACCTCCGCGGCTACCTCGGCGGCGGGCCGCTCGACCCCAACGACAGCGACGGCAGCGTTGATTACAACCAGCAGCCGGTCGCCGGCGGGCGCGCCGATCGCCGCTTCAGCACGCTCTCACTTCCGACGTACATCAACGCGATGGGCGAAGCGCCGCTCGACCCCAGCAAGACCGGCGCGGGCGACAAGGTCATCGACGGCGTCTCCGGCCCCGAGATGTTCGCCCCGCGCGATGACGGCACCTTTGCCGGCGGCGGCGCGACGACCACCACCGCCAAGAAGTACGGCGCATTCATGGACGGCGGGCGCCGCGGCTTGAACGCAACGCCCTTCCTCGATCAGACCGGCAAGTCGACGGGCTTGTTCGAGTTCCGCGATCGCAACGGGCGCGCGATCCGTTACTACCGCTGGCTGCGCGGCAAGGAAAGCACGCCGTCGGACACCATCGGCGGTTTGTCGGACCTGGCCAAGAACGTGCCGTCGATCCTGCACGCGATGCACCCCAATGACTTCCCGACCATGAGCGATCCGCTCAATCCGTCGGGCGTGGCGTTGAAGTTGATGGCCGCCCGCGCGGACTACGACCTGAAGAGCAACAGCGAACTCAAGACTGCCGACTTCGCCATCGTCTCGGCGGGTCCGGACGGCACATTCGGCGACGCGGGCACCGAGGGCGGCGCGGAGGGCATCGCCAAAAACCTCTCCAGCGGCTACGGGCGCGACATCAGCCTGCTGAAGATCGAAGCCCGCAGCGACAACGTCGTGGGGGTGGGCCGATGAACACCCCTCGCCGCGCATTCTCGCTCACTGAACTGCTGGTCGTCATCGCGGTGATCGGCGTGCTGGCCTATGTCGGGCTCAGCGCGTTCCCGTCGATGCTCCGGGCGTCGGATCGCACGCTGGCCAACAACCAGTTGCGACTCGCGCTGGGGGCGGCACGCGACGCGGCGATCCGCGGCGACGGCACCGACGCGGCGGCCGTGTTCACCTATGACCCCGCGACGCGGCGCATGAGCATCGTGCCGTGCGTGAAGGTGGGAACGTTCAAGGACCGCGACCCCGACCCGGCCCGCGCGACCTTTCCGCAGAACTCGATCGATCGCGAACTGTTCGTGCCGCTGGCGAATGTCTCGTCGCCGCAGTTGCCGTCCGGCTGGCTCATCGCCGGCCTGGCCGAGAAGTCGATGCTGGATGCCAACCCCGACAACCCGACGGGGTGGTACATCACCAGCGCCGAGCGTCCGGTGACGGATACGACGAAGAACAACGCGTACGGCGCGTGGGTGCTGCCGGAGACGGATTACTACAACCCCAAGACCGATCCGAGTCGGCTCGCGAACGACATTCCCTATCACCGCTGCTCGTTCATGGTGCGCTTCGCCGCCCGCACGGGCGTGGTCATGACGGGCGAGGCGGCACCGGCGGCGGTGCTGATCCCGCGCCCCACGGCGCTGGGTCGATTGAACACGCCGGGTGAGCGGGCCCTGCGCCCGGACCTGTCCGACAACCTCGTGCAGTGGTCCAAGCGGTTGCTGTCGCGCTCGACGACGCTTGTCAACGGCGTCGATGGCGCGGGCGCGGTGAGCGTGCAGGACGTGGCAGAAGTTCTCGGCGCAGCGCGCCTTGACAGCGTGCTGGCCGCCAGCGTGACGTCGCTGGCGATCATGAATGCGGATGAACTGGCCAAGGGCATGGGCATCCGCGCCAACAGCCGTGAGACCGGTACGCCGTATGAGATCAGCCCCGAGGGCGACCCACGCCCCAAGTGGGACACCAACGCGTTCGGCAGCCAGAGTCGCACGCTGGCGTCGGACAACATGTTCAAGTGGGTCATGGGCACGCTGACGACGCCGGCCACGCAGGGCAAGGCCGTCACGTCCGACGTGCAGATTTTCGTGGTGCAGGCGTCGACGGGTTTGCCCGAACCCATGACCGAGTGAAACCAGTGGTGAGGTTGGAGTGAGTCCGATGCTGACGACGAACATCCATGCCCGCACGAACGGCCCTTTGGTGGCCCGGATCTCCGAGCCGGGCTGCCCGGGCATGTTTTCTGCGCCCAACGGCCCGATCCGGCGGCTCGGGCCACCACAAAGCGGCACGACTCTCGCGATAAATCGCCTTCAATCCGCGTTCACCCTGATCGAAGTGCTGATGGGCGTGCTGATCCTGTCGCTCGCGCTCCTGGGCATGGCCGCCGTCTTCCCGGTGGTGGCCCGCGAGCAGCGGCTGGCGCGCGAGTCGGTCGCGGGCAACAGCGCGGCGAACTCGGTGGATTCGTACATCCGCAGCAGTTCAATGTTCAGCCAGCCCGCGGACGTGGACGCCAACGGCATGGTCCAGACCCGCTATGGCTGGGACTTGCTTCTGGGCGATGACAGCACGATCAAGACCGATTGGAGCAAAGAGACAAAGGTGACGGGCAAGATCATCGTCAATGGCGCGGAGATTTCAACGCCGCGCTACTACACCGACTGGGAAGGCATGCGCTTCGCCGCCAACGGGACGGCGACGTTCCCGGCGGCGGGAAACATCCAGATTCCGGTGAATCAGCGGATCTGGCCCCAGCGCGTCAACGCCGAGGACACGCCGCTCCTGGTGTGGGACATGGTGGCGCGGCGAGCGACCGGTGGGAACGAGGCGACGCGCGACGACGACGATCGCGTGCAGGCGGTGATCTTTGTGCGTCGCATCGACGCGTCGATCCGCGTGCCCAACGGCTCGACGCTGTGGGACGCGCTGACGAGCGGCGTCGCGATCCCGATCTCCAGTTACACCGATTCGGGCGCGCCGTCGCTCTCGGGCGAGCGGAGCAGTCGCCCGCCGCTGCAGGATTACAGCCAGGTGTGCGTGGTGAGCGCCTCCAAGGGGCGCATCCCGATCGCCGTCCGCAAGGGCGATGCGCCGACGATCTTGAAACTCGAGCGTTCGAACAACACCGGCGGCAAGCCGTGGCAGCAGCGCGAGATCCGCGGCAGCACGGGCGAGGCCGACTACAAGGACGCCGTCGCGCTGGCGATGCAGGTGGGGCAGAAACTGGTTGACCCGTTCGGCACGGTCTACACCGTGGTCGATGTGGGCAACATCAAGGACACGTTCGACAAGGCCGACTCGGCGGCGGACGACTATCGCCTCAAGTCGGGTGAGATTCTGATTACGCCGGGGCTGACACCCGAGGCGTTGCAGGCGTTCGCGGAAACGCCCGGCCGTCTCGACTTCATCTTCACGCCGCAGGTGCCCGTGGAGGTGCTGGTGCGCGAGTATTCGCGAGGGAACTAACGGCGGCAAGAGCTCGGGCGAGTCTGGGCGCGAGAGAAGTCAATCGTACAGGTGGCGGGAACGGGAGCGGCGATGCGGACGCGGCAAGCAACACAACACGAAGTCTCAAGCAACCGCATGGTGGCGCGTGCCTCCAGATCGGGCCAAGAGATTTGCGAAGATGTTCTGTCCGGCAAGGCTTGGAGATTCGGGCCACGAAACAGCCGCGCGTTCACGCTGCTGGAGATCATCGTCGCCATCGGCGCGGTGGCGATCGTCACGGTCGGCCTCGCCGCGCTCTTTCAGACCATCGGCCGCACGGTCTCCTCGGGCAAGAAACTCAGCACCAGCAACGCGTACGCGGCACTGCTCGAGCAGCAGATGCGCGCCGACATCGCGGCAATCACGCGCGAGGGGTATCTGGTCATCCGTCAGCAGGGCACGATGGCCGCGGGTGGCGCGGTCGGCGGCGCGAGCGGGCGCACCCAGAACACCGTCAAGGTCTGGGCCGATGATCCGTATCCTCGCGTTCGGCGCGTGGATGAACTGATGTTCTTCGCGCACGGCGACTACCAGACCCAGAGACCGGCCGTGCATCCCAGACTCGTCGCCAAGAGCGACACGGCACGCATCTATTACGGGCACGGCGTGCGGGCCAAGGTCGACACGACGACGGCAGCCAACAACATCTATCTGATTCCCGAGCCGCAGTCCGAAGCCCTGCCCGGCGGCGGCAACACCGCGCTGGCGGAGAGTTCTCTCCTCGGCGTCGACGACGCGGCCAACCCCGATCGCTATGCGGCGAACTGGACGCTGCTGCGGCATGTCACGCTCCTGGTGCCGAAAAATCGGGCCGCGCAGGTGATCCCCGAGAACGGCTGGCCCAAGCCGCTGATCAAGACGAGCAAGGAAATCGCGGACGGCCCATGGCAGGTGTCGATGCAGCCCGCGACCCCGACGATCTTCTATCCCGTCAATCGCGAGTGGGAGAAGTCGAAGTACTCGACGGCGGACACGATCCGGCGATTCATCGGCGGCAGCGTCACGAGGTCGCCGGTCTTCGCGTCGGGCCTGGTGGACATCGCGCGGACGGACTTGAGCGAGGTGCGGTCGTGGGTGACGGATTTGGCCGCCGCGCCCAAGGAGATCAAGGCTCCGGACGACGTGCGTGATCCGTCGAAGAAACTTGCGGATCAGGATGCGGATGAACTCAACGGGTGGTTCAAGTCCAACACCAATCTCGGCGCGTCGGACCTGCCGTTCATGCACACCTGGATGCTCGCGGGCATGCCGGCGGCGTCGGATCCGCGGTTTGTGCCGCTGCTGAATGACGGCATCATCGACGCGGGCCAGCGCATCCGCTACGAGGACATCGGTCCGAACCTGCTCAACACGCTGCGCGACGCGACGGTTCAGAGCGGCGGCACGGTGAGCCAGACCAACTCGACGGAACTGGAACTGGCGGTTCGCCGTGCGGACCAGTTGATGCTGTCGGCGTTCCGGTTCCTGCCGCGCTGCACCGAGTTCACGGTGGAGTGGTCGTTCGGACAAGTCGGCATCAACGGTGAGACGTTGTGGTATGGGTCGCGGCAAGGACAACTGCCGACGACGCCGGGCGCAACGGGCTGGAGCAACGACATCCGCATGACGCGGTATCCGGGCGGGTATCAGCCGTGGCTGGGTTTGGCCAAGAGTCGCAACAGCGATCTGAAAAACTCGCTTCCCGATTTTGCATCAGACGTGAACTATCCCGAAGCGAATCGCGCCCACGCCCACACGATCGATCCTGCGCTGATCTACAACAGTCCGACCGACGGTTTGCCCGCCAACATCGTGGACCCGGCATTCCCGCAGACCATGCTCTTTGGCTATGTCGATCCGTCGTATGTCGCGCCCGCGGAGTTTGAGTACACCACGACGGGCGGCGAGAAGGTGAAGGTGCGGACCGACAGCCTGCCCGGCGCTTTCCCCGCAACACTGCCCTGCCCGTGGCCGAAGTTGCTGCGGGTGACGGCGACGCTGGCGGATGCCGTGGACCCGTCGCAGAGCGAGACATTTCAGTTCGTGTTCGAAGTGCCGGGGGCGGGGCTGGAGTAATCCGGCACGCCGGGTGGACAAGACGACAGCGTGACAGGTGCAACACCACCGTCGCGCGATGCGAAAAGACCTGCTGAACGCTGAGGGAACCGGAGCGCAACGAGTTTGAGTGGTTCCCGGGAGATGGATATGGCCAGCGAGCGTGAAAACATCCAAGTGTCCGAACACGAAACGCTCGTGACGGGCGGTGCCGGCGGGGCGGGCGAGTCCACAGGCCTCTTCGGCCGAGCGGTCGGTCGCGTGCGGCGCGGGGCGGCGGCGTTGCTGCGGCTCGCGGCCGGGCGACCGATGGATGTCGCCCGCGTCGGCACGGCACCGATCGGCGTGCGTGCGCGGCGCGGCTCGTTCCTCATCATGGTGGTCGGCACCCTCGCGCTGTTGTCGGTATTGGTGGTGATCTATGTGACGGTGGGCACGCAGGATCGTCGCGTGGCCGCCGTCGCGGATCGCAACTCGCGCATCGAAGCGGTGATCGGCACGCCCAAGGGTCGCGGTCCCGACGGCTATGTGGTGCAGCCGGATTCGTTCGCCGATTATGTGCTGGGCGTGATGCGCGATGACCTGTTCACGATGGTGCCCGATCGCGATCTGGCCGCCGACCCGAGCGCGACCAACAACAAGCGACCGGAAGTGGGCACGCTTCGTCGCGAGATGTGGGACTATCCGTCGACCGGCTTCCTGGTCGACTCGCTCCGCAAGCCGACGGACACGCTGATCGTGTCGCCGACCAAGGGCAAGCGCAAGCCCGGCAACCTGACCGACGTCTTCAGCCCCGAGGGCGTGGGCACCGATCCGTGGCTGGCGTCGACGCGCCCGGAGGACATGGGGCTGGACAAATCGCTCGCTGGACAAACGACCAACGGCGATGATCTGAGTTGGAAGCGCCGCGTTGATTGGCCGCACATCACCAACATCGCGCCCGACGGGCGGTTCGTGAATCTCGGCAATCTGTACAACAACTTCAACGCGCCCTCAGGGTTCGGCACTTTGAACGTCGATGGCATCGAACGCAACGCGATGAGTCGCGATCTGTCGCTGACGAATCTCATCCAGCAACTTGGCACCGATCAATCGGACGACACGCAGCCGCCCCGCATCGGCATCCATGGCGACAGCGGCACGAGCGTGCGCGTCGATCCGCTGGCGGGCGGCTCGGGGATGCGGCGCACGCCGTGGCAGACGTTGATGCAACGCGACAACGCGCTGGAGCAGCGTCCGGCGTTCTGGGACACGGCCCAGATCGGCGCCTTCCGCCCGGTCGAGGGCAACTATTACGGCTCGGCGTCGGCGGTGAAGTATCGCAACGGGCTGATGGACAAGGCGCTGCCCTCGCTGCAATGGGCGGATGCCGACGGCGACGGCTTCTATGACGCGCGCTGGCAGGAGATCGTGGATGCGCGTCTGGAGAACAACGCGCGCTCGCTGATCGCCACCGATCCGAAGTATCGCTTCTTCTTCGCGACCCGCATTGTTGACCTCTCCGCGCTCATCAATGTGAACACCGCGGGCGATCTGTTCGCGGCGGCGCCGTCGACGACGGGGCTGGCGGGGGACAAACTCGCGGAGCGGTTGAGTCGCGCGGGCATGTTCCCGCTGGGCTCGTCGCCGGCGGATGTGGACCTCGCCCGCGTGCTGACGCTGGAAGATCTGCGGACGGTGTACGCGGCGCTCAATCGTCCGGGGAACGCCGAGAATTTGTCGTACTCGAATCTGGCCCAGCCCGCGACCAAGGACGGCGGGAAAGCCGACGACTACAGCAAATATGACCTCAACAGCGAGACGGCCCAGCGGGTGGGGCGCGCGTCGTATCTGGCACTGCGCGAAGCGTTGTCGACGGGCACGGTGCCGTCCGCGGATTGGTCGGACACGACATTGCAGCCGTACTTGAACGCGAGCAACGACGTGGACGCGCAGCGCGCGGCCCGCGAGTTGTTCTTCGCCGACTCCGAGTCGCGGGCCCGGTTCAGCCTGAGCGGGATGACCAGCCAACTCGTGCTGAAGGACAACTCGAGCGGCGGCAGCGCGGCGACGAACAACGAAGTGCGCACCGGTGTGCTGCTGGGGCTGGATTCGGCGATCGAACTGCTGACCTATCGCGGCGTGAACGATCCCTCGGACAACTCGCGGCTTGAGGCGGTGCTCGCCGGGCGCGATAAGGCCAACGCGACCTTCTCGCCGCTGCGGAGCACGCGAGGGCTGGACCTGGAGCGCAGGCCCGATCGGCTTAACGGGCAGGCCGAGGAGATCGGCAACGGTGTGATGGACGGCCCGGCGGCGGTGTGGAACATCGCCGACGCCCGCCAGCACCTGACCACCGTCAACGGCGCTCGCCTGCTGTGGAGCGGCTCGCCGGACGCGACGCAGCAGCAGACCGCGGCCCAGGGCAAGGCGCTGAGCCTCGCGACGGGCAGCGATGCGCGGATCGCGCTGGAGAACGCGCTGCTGGATGTGTCGCAACTGTTCAAGGGCGTGGCGTCGGCGCTCGCGCCCTATGCGGATAAGAAGTGGGCGTGGACCGGCAGCCAGGCGGACTACAACGGTTGGACGGGCGTGCCAGGCTCAACGCGCACGCTGATCGACGGAAATAAGCTCGGCGGCGCCAGCGCAGTGGCCACGCTGGCCTACGGGCACGGCGGCAGTTCGACCTCACCCGCGAACCCGCAGGAGACGGCCCTGATCGTGGCGGGCATGTTCTCGGCGAACGCGGCGGCGGCGATGTTCGAGCCGCGACCGACGCCGATCGCGGACCTGGCGGACAAGATGAAGTCGCCTCCGCTCAAGCCGGAGGCGCTGGCGTTTGACGCGATGGCGCCGATGCCGACGACGCTGGTGCTGGATGCGAACACGGTGAACGGCCAGCCGGATGACTATCCGTGGGGCGCGGGCACCACACCGTCGCCGTCGCGGGTGACGTACAACGGCACGGTCGAGGACAAGAAGTTCACCGGCAAGATGGCCATCGACCCGACCGTGATGGCGCAGCTGGCGGCGAACGTGACGACGCCGGGCTTGAACATCTACGGCGTGACGGCGCAGCCGTTCGTGACCGGCGTGATGTCGATGACGGCGTACACGAACACGCCGAACACCGCGCCAAAGAAGCCGATTGATAAAGATGTCATTGTGAACGTGCAGGGACAGCCGGGCGTGAAGGCCTTCAAGCAGCTGTTCATTGACGGCACGATTCACGCCGACAACCCGGACTTCCTGTTCCGCGTGGTGGCGTTCCAGATCACCAATCCGTTCGATCAGGCGATCGTGCTCGGGCGGCCGCCGCAGGAGAATGCGACGCTGGTCGCGACAGACGCCACGGGGTTGGCGTCCGCCAAGGTGAGCTTCACAGATCCGAGCAGCACGTTCGCCGCACAGCAAACGACCGACAACAACAGTTACTACGTGGCGCTGCGGTCGATCAAGCCGAACCCGAGCCTTCCGACGAATCTCCAGGAGAGCGACTTCGTGGCGTCGGACGAGACGCCTCGCTTTATGCTGGTGGCGCTCTCCGCTGATTCGCCGGACGCATCGAATCGCAACGCGGCCAAGCCGGTCTCGGATGCGGCGACCTTCAACGCGGCCAATCGGAATGCCCTGCGGGTGCAGCCGATCATTCTTCAGCCGGGTGAGACGGCGGTGTGCTTCGCGACGAGCCAGCCGCCGAAGGTGATCATCGATCGGATGAAGAACGCGATCGTGAATGGCGACTTCTCGGGGCGCGGGCCGTCACTGGATGATTTCGCGGCGATCGTGCTCAAGCAGTTCCGGGCCGAGGCGTTTGAGGGCGGGAGCAGAACAATCCCTGCCAACGAAGTGACCAAGGTGTATTGGGTGCCGCAGGTGGATAAGGACGGCAAGGCCTTGCTGAGTGACGCTGTGGCATCACCGCTGCTGTTCAATCAGGCGGCGAACACGTCGCAGACGCAAGCCGCCCAGCGGCAGGGCCAGCCCCGCGAACGAGTGACGGCGGTGGAGCTGTGGCGGACGCTGATCACCGCCGACGAACGAACGGCGGACAAGAACGACTTTGCCAAGGGCAACGATCAGTTGGTTGATCGTTTGCGAGTCGGGCCGGCGAGCGGCGAAGTGGATGAGAGTGGTGCCGCGACGTGGGACGCGACCAAGATGAGTTTCGCGGACAATCTGGATCGCCGCCTCAAGCCGCGCGGTGAAATTCTGGGTGCTGACGAGAGCAAGCTCCGGGAGCCACAAAAGGCGTCTCCCACGATCACGCTGTGGTCGTCCACCAAGCGTCGCAGCCGGGCGCAGTATGACCCGACCGCGCCCAACAGCGTGAACTCGACCAAGCGGATTCACCTCGAGGAAGCGATTCCAGATTACTGCATCGAGCCGCGTGATCGCGTGGATGGCTTCCCGACGGTGAACGACCTGCAGATGCGATGGAACGCGCAGTTGTACGACAAGCGGGATTCGGTCACGGGCGATGCGCCCGAGTTCCGCGAGGGCAATGAGTTCAAGGCGTACGAGACGGATCTGAACTGGGGTCAGTTCACACGCGGCGTCACTGATGCGCCGGCGCGGGTGGAGTACGCCCCGAGCGTGGGTCTGTGGTGGGAGAACATGGCCCGCCGCAACGGCAACGCGCGGGAGGGTCTGGATGCGCAGTTCGGCATCGCGCCCTCGATGCGGACCAAGCCGACGGGGTATGACGCGTATCGCGACGCGCAAACGGACGAGAAGTATCTGGGCATGCCGCGGCTTGAAGCCCGGACAGCCAAGGGCAAGGGCTGGACGCAGTTCAAGGAGTTCAACGACGAGTATGCCGACGCGGCCCGTCGCTTGTCACTCCCCGTCTTCAACGCGGGCAACCGTCTGAATCAGAATCCGGTGTCGATGCAGTACTCGACGTTTGATCTGACGCGGAACCCCAAGCCCGAAGCGCGGCCGACGGGGCTGCGGGTGGGTGATCTGCTGCGGAATCTGGCCCTTGCGCCGTACTACGACCCGGCCCAGACCAGTGGCGGACAGTGGCTCGCCGGCGGCGGCGCGCGGGTTGACTCAACCGAGTTCAAGCGCGCGACGCTGAGCGAGATGTTCGCGTTCCAACTCGGGTACTACAAGACCACGGCCGCCAACGCGACCGAGGCGAAGGACAACACCGTGCTTGGCCGCCTGTCCGCGGCGAACGTGGAGAATCGCCACGGGGTCGAGACGCAGCAGCACGGCAAGACGGTGACGGCGCGTCAGGAGATCGGCACGACGATCTTGGACAACGGCTCTCTGTTCCTGGATCGGTATGTGCCGTTTATTGATCGCGACGCTGACTTTGTGTTCAGCCCGGACAAGGACACGCGCGTGGGGTTGGGCGTGCCGGCGGCGGTGTCGATCATGGATGCGTTCCACGCGATGCCGCTGGTCGGGGGGACGCTCGTCTCGCCGGTGCGCGGCCTGATCAACATCAACACGGCGTCGGTGGATGTGCTGCGGACGTTGCCGCTGCTGTCGCCGAACTTCGACGATCTGACCGGGCAGAAGATTCTGGGCGGCAAGGACCGTTCCAACGGTTGGATGCTCGGCACGGACGGCAAACTGCCGGTGAAGCGGTATGACGCGGCGAGCGGCACCTACAGACTTGTCAGCGAAGATGTGCCGCTGACGGGCAAGAGCGACATCGCGGCGATGATCGTGGCGTATCGCGACAAGCGGGCGGAAACGCTGCGTCCCGAGGCGGCGGCGGACCGCGCGCTGGAGTTCGCGGACTTTGGCAACTTCGTCAAGCAGGATGCGAGGACTTTTCCGTCCGACCCGTTTGGACTCAAGCCGGACGTCCTGCCAGCAGATGTGACGAACGCGATGCGGTCGAACAAACTTCGCGGGCGAGAGACGCTCAACCTGATCAACGGCGTGAATGAAGAGCCGGGGTTCCGTTCGATCGGCGAACTGATGTGCGTGCGCGAACTCAAGGCGCCGGACAAGTCGCCGCAGGAAGCGTTGCAACAGAATCGAGGACGTGTCTTCCCGCCCGAGCGAGAGGGCCTGCGGAGCAACATCGACATGCTCGGCTACAACGGTTCACTCGACGCGTCAAACAAGTTCGTCGGCGTCGATGATTCGGTGCTGGGGATCGCGCCGGGGTTCATCGCCGGGTACAACCCGGCTGAGGCGGACGTCAACAAGCAGACGGGCGTGAATGTGAAGCGCACGGGCAAGTTGGCGAACGACTATGGCGAGCGGCTGGCGGTGATGTCGGCGATCTCGAATCTGGTGACGGTGCGCAGCGACGTGTATGTGTGCTGGTTCGTGGTGGCGGGCTTCCAGAAGTCCGACTGCGTGGGGCTCGGCACGCTGGACCCGCTGGTGCCGAGCATCAAGCGCCGGTTCATGATGATCGTCGATCGCTCGAACGTGACCAAGCCGACGGACAAGCCGCGGGTGCTGGTGTGGAAGGAACTGCCGCTGTAGGAGGCGCTCGGAGGAGCATCGCGGGGTCGGTCCGCGCGGCATGGTGGCATCGCGGGCGGCGACGACCGGTGGTGCTCGCGGCGCGATGTTTCGGCCGACGCGTCAGGTCTTTTTGAGCGAGCCCGGGACTTTGATGTGGTAGCAGAAGGCCTGCTTGGGAGCGCCGAAGGGCGTGGCGATGAAGTCCCAGACTTCCTCGTCGCGTCCGGAGAGCGAGGCGGAGATGTTGCAGTCGAGGGAGAGGCCTTTGCAGTGCGCCCGCCATTCGGACTGGAGTGGTTTGAACTCACCGTTCGCGATGGATTCGTTGGGCTTGTAGGGGCCGCCGTAGCCGGTGCCGAAGCGGGTGCCTTGGTTGCCGGTCTTGCCACCTTCGACCCAACTCTTGAGTTGGGAGGTGAGGTCGGACCAGAAGGTGTCGCGGTCGATCATGGCGGGCTCCGAGGGGTTGGAACGGTAAGACTACAACAGGCGGCGGCGTCAGAAATTTATCTTTGCTGTTCGGTATTGATTCAACCGACCGAGGCGAGGAGAACGAGGCCACCGGCGTAGAGGATTGCGATGATTCGTACGTCGCGCGAGGTGGGCGTGCCACCCATGAACGGCTGCGCGGACCCGATGAGGAGCATCAGGCTCACAATTATGACGAGCGACTTGCCCCGCCGTATTGCACCGCTCGCCGGACAGAGAAGACGTCGGTGAACGGGCGCATGCGCCCTCGTGGTTGTCCTCGGTCTCTTTGGCTGCTCTGCGAACCGGGATTCAGGATACCACGATTGAGATGAGAAGCCAGACCGGCCGGTCGCCGTCATATCCCTATATCCGGATGGATGGATATAGACAAGTAGCGCGGGCCTACACTGTGGGTAGATGGCATCCGCATTTCTCAACGCGCTGGCACGCCGCACCCTCGTTTTCGACGGCGGCATGGGCACGCAGATTCACAAGGTCGATCTGTCGATCGAGCAGGACTACTGCGGGTGCGAGAACTGCACGGACATTCTGGCCAAGACGCGTCCGGACGTGATCGGGGCGATCCACGATCGGTATCTGGAGGCCGGGGCGGATGTGCTGGAGACGGACTCGTTCGGCGCGAGCAAACTGGTGCTGGCCGAGTTCGGGATCGCGGCGCGGACGTATGAACTGGCACGGGCGAGCGCGGAAGTGGCGCGGGCGAGCGCGGCGAAGTATTCGACGAAGGACAAGCCGCGGTTTGTGGCCGGGAGCATGGGTCCGGGCACGAAACTGATCACGCTGGGCAACACGACGTGGGACGCGATGCTGGACAGTTATCGCGAGTGCGCCCGCGGCTTGCTCGACGGCGGGGCGGACCTGATCATCATCGAGACGTGCCAGGACTTGCTGCAGGTGAAGTGCGCGATCAACGCGGTGCTGGCGGCGATGGAAGAGCGCGGCCAGACGGCGAGCGACGTGCCGATCATGGCGAGCGTGACGATTGAAAGCACGGGCACGATGCTGATGGGCTCGGCGATTGAGGCGGCGGCGGTGGCGTTGGCGGGGTATCCGATCATCTCGCTGGGGCTGAACTGCGCCACCGGGCCGACGGAGATGACCGAACATGTACATTGGCTGGGCAAGCACTGGCGGCGTGCGGGAATCGGCAATCGAAACCTGAGCGTGATGCCCAACGCGGGGCTGCCGGTGCTGCACGAGGGGCGGACGGAGTATCCGCTGCAGCCGCAGCCGTTCGTGGAGGCGATGCAGAAGTTCGTCGAGGCGGACGGGGTGAACATCGTCGGCGGGTGTTGCGGCACGACGCCCGAGCACATCAGACTGCTGAGCGAGTATGTGGAGCAGTTCGCGCGGCGGGGCAGCGCCGTGGGCGCGAAGACGGTGTCGCGGCCGGGGGCGAGTGTCGGCGACGGCGCGGCGGAGGATCGAGCGCTGCCGGAGGGCGTGACGAGTCTGTACTCGGTGACGGACTATCGCCAGGACAACTCGTTCTTGATCGTCGGTGAACGGATGAACGCGAGCGGCAGCCGCGCGTTCAAGAAGTTGCTCGAGGTGGAGGACTGGGACGGGATCGTGTCGCTGGCGAAGGAGCAGTTGCGCGAGGGGGCGCACGTGCTCGATCTGAACGTGGACTACGCGGGGCGCGACAATGCCCGCGACATGGCGGAGATCGTCAAGCGGGTGGTGCGCCAGGTGGATGCGCCGCTGATGCTCGACTCGACGCAGATCGCGACGATCGAGGCGGGGCTGCGGCACGCGCCGGGCAAGTGCATCATCAACTCGGCGAACTTCGAGGACGGGGAAGAGAAGTTTGACGCGATCTGCAAACTGGCGCGGACGTTCGGCGCGGCGCTGGTGATCGGGTCGATCGACGAGGACAAGCAGGCGTCGATGGCGCGAACGGCGGAACGCAAGCACGCGATCGCGGGGCGCGGGCTGGAGCGGGCGACGAAGGTGTGGGGCTTTGATGCCGCGGACATTTTGTTTGATCCGCTGGTGCTGCCGATCTCGACGGGCATGGAGAGCGATCGGCGGAGCGCGCTGGAACTGGTCGACGGGATTCGACGGATTTCGGCGGCGTTCCCGCGCTGCCAGAGCGTGGTGGGGTTGTCGAACGTGTCGTTCGGGCTGAATCCCGCGGCGCGGCTCGTGCTCAACTCGGCGTTCCTGCATGAACTGCGCGAGGCGGGGCTGACGGGCGCGATCGTACACGCGAGCAAGATTCTGCCGCGAAACAAGATTCCGCAGGAGCAGTGGGACGCGGCGATCGAGTTGATCTATGACCGGCGCGAGAAGGGCGATCCGCTGGCGTTGTTCATCGACCTGTTCAAGGACGCGACGACGAGCAGCGCGAAGCGCGAAACGAAGAACCTGAGCGTCGAGGAGCGGCTGCGGGCCCACATCATCGATGGCGAAAAGCAGGGGCTGAAGGAGAGCATTGACGCCGCACTGGCGAAGTATCGGCCGCTGGACGTCATCAACGATCACCTGCTGGATGGCATGAAGACGGTGGGGGAGCTCTTCGGGTCGGGCAAGATGCAGTTGCCGTTCGTGCTGCAGAGCGCGGAGGTGATGAAGATGTCGGTGGCGATGCTCGAGCCGCTCATGGATCGCGTGCAGGGGCAGGCCAAGGGCACGATCGTGCTGGCGACGGTGAAGGGCGATGTGCACGACATCGGCAAGAACCTGGTCGACATCATTCTGACAAACAACGGCTATCGGGTGGTGAACATCGGGATCAAGCAGCACCTGCCGCAGATCGTGCAGGCGTGGCGCGAGCACAAGGCGGACGCGATCGGGCTGTCGGGCTTGCTCGTCAAGAGCGTCAATGTGATGGAAGACAACATCAAGGAGATGAACGAGCAGGGAGCCAATCCGCCGCTGTTGCTTGGCGGGGCGGCGCTGACGCGACACTATTGCGAGGGGCATCTGCGCCCGCTCTACAAGGGCGAGTGCTTCTACGGCAAGGACGCGTTCGAAGGCCTCGCGACGATGGACAAGATCATGGCGGGAGAGACCGCGTCGCTGGCGGCGGAGATCGACGCACGGCAGACCAAACGCAGCAACGCCGAGCAGACGATCTTGCAATCGCGCATCGCGAAACTGGCGGCGGCGCAGGAGGCCAGTCCCGCGGCGGGCGCGGGAGCGGCGGGGGCGCGCGTGCGGTCGGATGTGGCGGCGGATGCGACGATTCCGAGCGTGCCGTTCTGGGGCTCGCGCGTGATCGCGGACATCGATCTGGATCAGGTGTTCGCGTTCATCAATCCGGTGGCGCTTTTCCGCGGGCAGTGGCAGGTGAAGAAGGGCGCGCTGTCGGACGCGGAGTATGACGCGCTGCTCGAGGACACGATTCTGCCGGTGTTCGAGCGGTGGAAGAGCCGGTGCAAGGCGGAGCGGATCTTGACGCCGAAGGTGGTGTACGGCTACTTCCCGTGCAACGCGGACGGTGATGATCTGATCGTGTGGGATCCGGCATCGCTGACGCGCCCCGCCGACGGCTCGCCTGCGAAACTCACCGGGAACGAACGCGTGCTCGAACGCTTCGCGTTTCCGCGGCAGGCGGACAAGAAGCGGCTGTGCATCAGCGATTTCTTCCGCGATCGCGCGGGCGGCGTGGCGGACGTGATCGCGCTGCACTGCGTCACGGTGGGGCAGCGGGCCAGCGAAGTGGCGAGGACGCTCTTTGAGGCGAACGACTACACCGAGTATCTGTACCTGCACGGACTGGGCGTGGAGACGGCCGAGGCATTGGCGGAGATGTGGCACAAGCGCATCCGGCAGGAGATGGGGATCGCGGGGGAGGATTCGCCGCGGATCAAGGAGCTGTTCACGCAGCAGTATCGCGGCAGCCGCTACTCGTTCGGCTATCCGGCGTGCCCGGAGATGAGCGACCAGGACAAGCTCTTCCGACTGCTTGATCCGTCGCGGATCGGCTGCACGCTGACGGAGAACTGGCAGATCGATCCGGAGCAGAGCACCAGCGCGATCGTGGTGCATCATCCGGAAGCGAAGTACTTCAACGTGTGAGTGGTCTCACTCCTTTGGCGGCACCGGGTCATAGCCGCCCTTGCAGAGCGGATGGCAGCGTGACAATCGTCGTGCGGCCAGTGCCGTGCCGCGGAGCACGCCGTGCGTGCGATAGGCTTCGAGCGCGTACGACGAACACGTTGGCTCGAATCGACACTGCCGCCCGATGAACGGCGAGAGCGTTGCTTTGTACGCATAGATGACGAGGGCAAACGGCCACGTCAGCACGCGCGACCACCAAGGAAGCGTCGTGGGCCTGCCGTGCTCGGCGTTCACGCGGGGCCTCGCTCGTTGTTGTGTGGGCCTGATTCCGCGTCGCGTTCTTCGCGGCGGACTCGGCGCTCATGCTCGCGCGCGATCGCGCCGCAGAGTTCAACCAGCAGCCGCCTCGCGTCCGCCATCGTGATCAGCGGCTTGTGCGGGCGCACATTCACCACCACATCAAAGCCCGCGGGCAGCGAGCCTTTGCAGGTGCGGAATGCCTCGCGCAGGCGGCGTTTGACGGTGTTGCGGGCCACGGCGTTGCCGACACGCTTGCCCACCGACAACCCGAGTCGCGTGCGGGGCATGGGCTTGCCCGACGGTCGCGCCGCGGCGAACACCACGAGAGGCCCTGCGACTTTCTTCAATCGCGACGCGAACGCCCGCTCAAACTCGGTGTCGTGGGTGAGCCGATCGGCCCGGCGATAGGTGTTGCGACGCTCGCCGCTCATTCTTCGTCTTCATCACGTGCGGGCTGACGCGTCACCGGCGGTGCGGGCCTGCGCCCGGCCAACTGGGCTTCACGCTGCTCGGCTTCGTACGCCTGCTTTTCATAGCGCATGCGTGCCGTGCGGTGATCCATCAGGAACAGCACGCGCTGGGCCCGCTCCTCGCCCGCGATCTGCACGAGTCGCTTGCGGGCGAACTGCAGATCAGTGCGTCGGCTCACGTGGACCAGCACGACGTGCTGGCATTCGAGCACGCGCAGCCACTCGCCCACGTCGTCGACATGCAGGTGCATGCCCACCTTGGCGCGGTCCTTGTGATCGGGCTCGAAGAACGTGCATTCGCTGATCACCACCTGAGACTTGCGCACGTCTTCGCGGATCAGGTGCGGCCCTGGCTGCGTGTCGCCGAGGTAAGCGATCAGCGGGATTTCCATCGTCCGTGTGATCTCGACGCCGCGGTCCTTGAGCTCGCGGAGTTTGTCCTGCGGCAGGTCGATGTACTCGGTCTTGAGCTTGCTGCGGCGTTCGAAGATCGTGTAGCCCATCGACGGCGCGGTGTGCTCTGTGTAGAAACCGCGGAGGAAAATGTTGTTCTTGAGTTCCAGCGGCTGCTCGGGGTCCAGCGGCACGACCTCGTATTCGGTCTTCTGGCGTTCCAGATCGACGAACCCGGCCATCATCTTGTGGATCGCGGGCGCGATGCGCGAATCGCACACGATCTTGCCTATGCCCATGCCCTGGAAGCGGCGCTGGCTGCACCAATACGCAAGCCCGCCGATGTGGTCCATGTGCCCGTGGCTGATCACGGCGTATCGCGCGGCAAGCGCGGCGCGCGTGCACTGCCCGACGTCAAAGACGACATCGAGTTCCGGAATCTGGATGCTGGTGATCTCGCCGGCGATCGAGATGCCTTGGATGCGGAAGGGCGGCAGGTACAGGAATCCGATCTGACCTTCACGCGGCGGGGGCTTGGGGATCACGCGGGAAACCTCCGGGGCTGGGCTCTCGCCCGGCCTTGGTGCGAACTTGTTCGCTCAGAGTAGGCGAGTCGGCAATCGGGCGGCGTACGCTTGCCGCGTGAGTGATGCACCCCAGCGCGATGTCGGCTCCGCTCCCGCGTCTGAGGTCGCGCCCGCCGCGAACCCGACGCCCGCCAAAACCAAGTTGAAAGGCCTCGGGCCGACCGCGTTCCTCGCGATCCTGTGGACTGCGTCGCCGGGCCTGCTCGGCTTTGTGCTGCTTGCCAACATCGGCCCCATCCGCGATGCGATCGACAAGCTCGGGCCGACCACGGGCTGGCTCGCGTACATCTTGGTGTTCATGTTCTCCGCTGGCGTTGGCTTCCTGCCGACGTATGGCCAATCCGTGCTCGGCGGCTGGGTTTTCGGTTTCGCCAAGGGCTTTCCGGGCGCGATGTGCGGCTTTGTCGGCGGCAGCATGATCGGGTACGCGATCGCGGGGCGCGTCAGCAAGCACAAAGTCGAGGACATGATCAACGCCAATCCCAAGGCCCGTGCCGTGCGCGATGCGCTGGTGGGTCATGGGTTCTGGCGCACCGTCGGCATTGTCACGCTGCTGCGCCTGCCCCCCAACTCGCCGTTCGCGCTGTCGAATCTGGCGATGGCGTCGGCGGGAGTGACGTTTCTGCCGTTTGTGATCGGTACCGCGCTGGGCATGGCCCCGCGCACCGCCGTCGCGGTTTCCATCGCCGCCTTGGCCCGCAGCGAGGGCGCGAAGGACATCCAGGCGATCCTCGATGGCGAGGTCGGCAGCGATCGGCTCATCGCGATGGGTGTGCCGGAATGGCTCGCGGGCAAACTCGTGCTCATCGCGGGCATTCTCGTGGTGCTCATCGTCGCCGCGATCATCGGCTACATCGCCAACCGCGCTCTGAAGCATGTGACGGCGACGACCGCCACACCCAGTTCCGCGGCGAAGTGATCGCATCGGGCTGTCGAAGAGGGCCCAGAGGCGTGCGAGGGGCCGTTCCGTGGCCGCTTTCGCCCCCGGGGTGGACATTGACCACCGGCTGGCCGATACTTCCATCCCTCGGCGGGCCCACTGCGGCCTTCCCGAGGCCCGGTTCGGCATCGGGCACGTCCCCCGCGACGTGACCAGCGCCCGAACCGGTCGAGGCCACCTTAGCTCAGCGGTAGAGCGATGCTTTCGTAAAGCATAGGTCCAGGGTTCAAATCCCTGAGGTGGCTCTTTTCACGCGACGCCTGCGAAGCGGCCCGCCTCACGCCGTGGTCAGCACCACGAGTTTCTGGCTCGGCAGGTCCACCTCGGCGACGCGCTCGCGGGCGAACGCCAGTGCCGCCCTCTCGATCTCGACGAAGAACTGGGTGAAGAACTGCTTCGCGTCGGGGCTGGCGGACATCTCCATCACCCGCCGCATGTACGCTCGCACGGCGTTGAAGTGCTGTCGCCCTGCCGAGTCCGGGCCGTCGAGCCCCATCGGGTCGTTGCTGAAGAAGCAGAAGGCGCGGGTGGCGGCGATCCGCAGGCCGGCACGGCGGATGGCGTCTTCAAACACATAGCGGCTGCGCACCTGCATCCATTCAGTGCGGTAGTTGTCGCGCGGCATGTATTCTGTGGTCACGATCGCGCCGCCGGGCGCAAGATGACGACGCAGGTTGTGAAGGGCTTGCTCGAAGAGTTCGGGCTCGGGGATGTGGAACAGGACGTTGGCGATGTTGACGAGGTCGAAGGGTTCGCCAAGGTCGAGTTGGGGATCGGCGATGTTCGCGTGGCGAAACTCAATGCGGGGCGCGTCGGCGGCGTGGGGCGGGAGGTGTGCCGCGCTCCACTTGCGCAGCAGATCGACAGACGCGAGTGCGAAGTCGATGCCGACGTAGGCGGCGGGCGCATAGCGACTGAGGAAGAACCGCAGCCAGCGGCCAGAGCCGGCGCCGACATCGAGCAGGCGCACGCCGTTGGGCTCGCGACGCAGATCTCGCAGGAGTTGCTCGTACGCCGGGTAGAGCATCGCGTCTTCGACCGGGCTGGAGTACGCCAACTCGGCTTCGGCGACGGGGGTGGCCGAGCCTGAAGCGACAGAAGCGGTCTGTCCTGCGGCGGCCGCGCCGGACTGGCGGGCCCACTGGGTTTCATAGTGCCGACGGATGTCGTCCTGGGTCATGGGCATGAGGCGTGGCTCCGGCTTGGGGTGCGACGGCAAGGCGGCATCAGCATCGGCCAGCAACGCCGAACCAACGCGAATTTCGCGACAGAACTTGCGGACGCCAGTGGGGGTGCCGGCGATGCTCGCACTCGTCATACGCTTCCACGGCGTACGAACCGAAGATGTCGCACCGTTGATTTGGGGGTGGCACATGCGGTGGTCGCTCGGGCTTGATCAAAAACTCATCGACGATCGCGGCAGTTCGAGGGCGGCGACGGACGTGCAACGCCTCGATGTGCCCGCGGCGTTGCGAGAGCGGCTGGTGCGCGACATGCGCGAGTCGTTCGGACGGAGTTGGTCGTACGTCACCGTCGTCGGCGTTGCGATCTTTGTCGTTGTGCTCGGGATAGCGACGTTTTCCGCGTCGTTCCCCGCGATGCAGATGACCTATGTGTTTCCCGTCGGCATGGCCATGGCGATCGCGATCATCCATCTGAATCCATGGACGCGGCGGCGACTAAACCAGATGCGCCAGGCGTCGACCCACACGCTCAAGGCCGCGCTGCGCTGTCCCGCGTGCGGCTACGACCTCCGATCGCTGGTGCCCGCCGCCGATGGCTGCACCGAGTGTTCTGAGTGCGGGGCGGCGTGGCGAGTGGACCCGGGTGTTCAGATTGACGACGAGCGAGATCTCGGCACCACCGTGCCGACCGCCGCACAGTTTTTCGTTCGGGTCGATGCGTTGTCGGTGATGGATGCCGCCGGTCGACTGGTCCGACTGACGTTTCCGATCGTCGCGCTCTCGCCGCCCCGCTGCTGGCACGGCGTCGAGAAGGACCAGCGGCGCCGGATTCAGCGTCGGCTTTGGCGTGTCGGGCTCGGCGCTCGTTTGCTCTTCCTGCCGTTTGCGCTGGCCATCGCCGCGATTTGGCTGCATGCGGCGTTCGGTCGTGTTCCGCGACCGAGCAGCGTGACCAATCTCTCGGGCGTCGGGGCGATGGTTTGGGCTCTGGTGACGGCCATCATGCCCCTCTTCTGCGCGGCGCTCTTTCTCTGGTTCTGCATTCGGCCCGACATCGGCCAGCGCGAGCGCATTCGCGACATCTGGCTTGAAGAAGGGCGTTGTCCGAGTTGTGCAGCCCGGCTTGATGCGCTCGGGCCCCCCGGCTCGCCGTCGACCCGGTGTGCCACCTGCGGCAGCACATGGGCCAAGGGACAGCGAGGGACGAAAGACCCTTCGCCCGGGGGCTGAATTTCAGGCCGTCAGAGGCCCAAAAACTCAAGCAAAACCGGGCTGGAAAACCGGGCAAAAACCCGACGCGACGACACCGAAACACCTACAATGGATGCTCGGAAAATCACACGGTTTTCAGGGCCGGAGAGCGTCGCGGTTCGGTTGGCCACACGTCCGTGCAACGCCCTGTTTTCAGGGGTTTTGCCGCAGGTGCGGCAATCGAGGTCGCGACGGGCCATCCGTTCCGCCAAGGTGTGCGCCAGATCGCGTGTCGAACCTCATCGAACGCGTGACGGGGCGTGTCATTTGGGCAAGAACGGGACCGACCGAACCGCACCGTCGCCAGCGTCTGGGAGTCCGCATGCCCGACACGTCGTCCACCGCCGTCAGCCAGCCCGCACCCGAGCCTGCCGCCGGGGCAAGCCCGGGCGCGAAGGCACCCAAACCCCGCGTCGCGGTCAAGCTTGAAGCCAAGCCCGCGCTCGACACAGTCAACGACGTGGCGGCGATCGCCACGGCCGCTGCCACCGCCGATGCCGCCATCACCGGCACGTCCGGCGACTACGGTGCCAGCCAGATTCAGGTGCTTGAAGGCCTCGACGCCGTCCGCAAGCGCCCCGGCATGTACATCGGCGGCACCGGCCTCAATGCGCTGCACCACCTCGTCTACGAAGTCGTCGACAACTCCATCGACGAAGCCATGGCCGGTCACGCGACGTTTGTGAACGTGACGATCGGCCCCGACGGTTCCTGCACCGTCGTCGACGACGGCCGCGGCATCCCCGTCGACCCGATGAAGCACGAGGACCCCACCCTCAACGGCAAGTCCGCCGTCGAAGTCGTTCTCACCAAACTCCACGCCGGCGGCAAGTTCCAGCAGGAGGGCTCGGCGTACAAGGTCTCCGGCGGTCTGCACGGCGTCGGCGTTTCGTGCGTCAACGCCCTCAGCGAATACCTCAACTGCGAAATCTTCCGCGACGGGCACGTCTACACCATCAGTTTCGAACGCGGCCGCGTTGTTCACCCCGTCAAGACCGTCGGCAAACTCCCGCCCGGCGCGACGCGCACGCACGGCACCACCGTCGTCTTCCGCCCCGACCCCGAGATTTTTCCCGATACGACCTTTAGTTTCCAAACGCTTTCGACGCGACTGCGTGAACTCGCGTACCTCAACCCCGGCGTCACGCTCCGCCTCACCGATGAGCGCGTCGGGCCCGACGGCAAGATCCGCACCGAGACATACCACGCCAAGAACGGCTTGCTCGAGTACGTCGAGTATCTGATGCACGGCAAGAACGCCGTCGCCGCCCCGGTGTATCTCCGCAAGGAAGACGCCGCCAACTCGCTCATCTGCGAGGTCGCGCTTCAATACCACGACGGCTACAACGAGACGCTGCTCTCGTTCGCCAACAACATCAACAACGTCGACGGCGGCACACACGCGGGCGGGTTCAAGGTCGCGCTCACGCGCACGCTCAACGGCTACGCCAAGAAATCCGGCATCATCAAAGAGAAGGACCCGGTCCCGACCGGCGAAGACCTGCGCGAAGGCCTCGTCGCCATCGTCAGCGTCAAACTGCCCAACCCCACCTTCAACAACCAGCCCAAGGAGAAACTCCTCAACCCCGAGATCGAGGCCTTCGTCTCTGCCGCCGTCGGCGAGGCCTTTGAGAACTGGATGGAGGAGCATCCGTCCGAAGCCAAGCGTCTGTGCCTCAAGGGCATCGTCGCCGCCCAGGCCCGCGAGGCCGCTCGCAAGGCCCGCGAACTCACGCGCCGCAAGAGCGCGCTCGACAGCGGTTCGATGCCCCACAAACTCCGCGACTGCAAAACCCGCGACGTGGAACGCAGCGAACTGTTCATCGTCGAAGGTGACTCGGCAGGCGGCAGCGCGACCCAGGGCCGCAACGTCGAAACGCAGGCCATCCTGCCGCTCAAGGGCAAGATCCTCAACGTGGAGAAGGCCCGCATCGACAAGATTCTGGGCTTTGAGGAAATCCGCACGCTCATCGCCGCCCTCCGCGTCGGCATCGGCAATGAGGTCGACCTCTCCAAACTCCGCTACGGCAAGATCATCATCATGACCGACGCCGACGTGGACGGCAGCCACATCCGCACACTCTTGCTCACCTTCTTCTTCCGCCAGATGCGACCGCTCGTCGAGCGCGGCCACATCTACATCGCCCAGCCGCCGCTCTATCAGATCGCACGCGGCAGCGGCAAGAACAAGAAGGTGCAGTACGTCCTCAACGCCGGCGTCATGGATCAGGCCCTCGCCGACCTCGGCCTTGAACACGCCTCCCTCGTCATCCGCGACATCTCCAACGCCCGCGCCGGCACCGCCCCCAAGGAAGTGAAGCGTCTGGAAGGCGACGCCGCCCGCAAGGTCGTGCGCTTGCTCACCCGCCTCGAAGAACTCGCGAGCGTCATTGTCCGCCGCGGCATGAAAGTGGTTGATGTTCTCGGCGCGCGCGCCCAAGACCCCAGCGGCAAGGGTCGCCTGCCTTCGTATCGCATCACGTGGCGTGGTGGCGAGGCCTTCGCCTGGAGCGAGGACCAGGCCCTGTCGATCATCAGCGCCAAGGGTCTGCGTTTGTCAGATCAGACCGACGCGAACCACACCACGCAGGCCTCGATCGACAACGCCGTCGCGCAGATGATGAGCCCCGAGACGACGCAGGCCTTCGCGCAACTCCGCGAACTACACGAGAACAAGGAACTGGAGCGTCTGATCGGCGACCTCGCCGCCGTCGGCATCGCGATCGACGACTACGGCCTCGTGCAGGAAGAGTCCGTCACGGGCGAGAAGATGCCCGCCAAGTACGCGTGGCTGCTGAACACCGCGGGCGGCGCCGCCCACGCCGACAAGACGCAGCCCGACGTCGCCGAAGGCGAAGCCGACGCCGGTGACGAACCCGCCGAGACCGGCACGCCCGCCAAGAAGGCAAGCACGTCCAGCGTGGTCGAAGCCCCGAACCTGCCCGCGATCTTGCACGGCTTGTCCGAAATCGGTCGCCGCGGCTTGGAGATCAAGCGCTTCAAGGGTCTGGGCGAGATGGACGCCGAGCAGTTGTGGGACACGACGATGGACGACTCGCGCCGCACGCTGCTGCGCGTGTCGTGGGAGATGGCGTCCGACGCCGACGCGCTCTTCTCGATCCTCATGGGCGAAGAAGTCGAACCCCGCCGCCGCTTCATCGAAGAACACGCACTCGAAGTCCGAAACCTCGACGTGTGATCAACGTCATCATGCGCCATCGAAGTCGGCTTTGTGTTCAGTTCGGGGACATGGTTGACACCATTCGGGACATTTCTGACAGTGGACTCTATCCCCCGGTGCGAGACGGATTGAGCGAGGGAGCGCAGCGACCGAGCCGAATCAGCCGCACACCGCTGTCGATCCGGGTTCGCTCGTGCAGCGTGGCGATGCGGTACGGCCCGAATTGCACGTCCAGCACGCCGTCAGACGCTCGGCGGATATCGCCCCGCCGCGCAACTCCATCGCGGCCTGCGAATGCCTCGTCCATCCGAACCTTTGAAAACGGGGCTCCTCGTACATCCGCGTCGCAAAAATGCCCGGACCTTTCAGATCCGGGCACGCGCAAACATCGAAGGTCACTTGTTTGCTTTCACTTTCCCAACGCCCGCTCAGCGACGACGACGGCCGAGCACCACACCACCCAGCGCCAGCAGCGCGGCCGCGCCCGGCGTCGGCACAGCAGTGCTGGTGAACTGCGTCACCAAGCCCGTCGTCGAGTTCGAACCAATCGTTCCCGATCCATTCGCGCCCGACGCAGAACCAATACCGTCGCCGCTGGGGAACGCATCGGTGATCGTGTCAAACTGCGAGAACCCGATCGAGCCGTTGCCGCTGACAATCGCGTTGTCGGGGATGACAAAGTCGAGCAGCAGATTGCCATCACCCTTGTTGAAGACGAAGTCAGATTGGAGATTGATGACGTAGCCGAACGCAGTCGTGCCCGCGGTCGCCGTGGTCAGCGAGAGCGCGCCCGAATAAACGATCTTGGCGTTCGAACCCGTGTTGTTCGCAAACGTCGGGTCGAGCGTCGTGACGTCGTTCTTTGACGTCGTGGACATGGTGATGATGATGTTCGACACGGTCACCGAGTTGCCGATGAAGGTGCCAAACAGGGCCTGCTTGGCGCGGAAAGCGATCTTGGAGATCGATTCGCTGGCGGTGAAACCGCCGAAGTTCGCGCTGGTGTACACCTGCTGATAGCGCTTGCCGCCGGCGCCATAGCCGCGCAGGAACCCCATCCCCTGACCGTTGCCCAGCGCATTGGTGAGCGAGTTGGGTGCCACGACCACAGCCGCGCGGGCGGTTGTCGTCGTGGCCGCCAGCGCGACGCCCGCGCACAATGCCGATAGAGCCACCGCCGACTGAGTGTTTCTCGTCTTCATCTCGTCCTCCTGGGAATACAGGTCGCAGCGGCCACCCGCCGTTCAAAGTCGAACGACGGCGGCGCTACAACGCACAAGGTTTATCGAGGCGGGACCCGCACCGGTTTTTCCAGTTGTAAAGTTCTACGGATTCTCACTCCAACTCGTGCTTGAGGTACGGCCAGGCGCGGACGGACTTGAGCGTCTCGGGCGTGATTTGCCGCCAGGCTTCTGCCCCGGCGTCGAGCAGGTTGACCCGCCCCCCGTTCCGTTGACACAAACCGCGTCGGGCTACAACTGCCCGACGCAAGGAGTGTCACGATGGGTAAACGGGCTCATTCCGACGAGTTCAAGCGGGCCGCGGTCGAGCAGGTGATCGTCCAGCGGCACACCATCACCTCGGTCGCCAAGCGGCTGGGCCTCCACGTCCACACCCGGCGCCGCTCGGGTCTGGACGCCAAAACCGCCGCCACCGACTCCAACCACGCCCACCCGATCGCGACAAACCTGCTGGACCAAGACTTCGCGAGGGCCGACGGGACCGACAAGGTCTGGGGCGTGGGCATCACCTTCATCCACACCGACGCGGGCGTGCTCTATTCGGTGCTGGAGTTGCATCCGGAACCGGAGCCTGACCTGCGGTCTCATCAGACGTTCGTGCTGAACTCGGCGCGGTGGCCTGCTTGCGCTCGGTGTATACGCCACCCAAGGCACGCCGTCGTCATCGACAATGACGACACGCGGCACATCCGCCCCGAGTGACCGCCCGACCGAAAGAGCGAGGACGCCAGCGCACGCCACACGCTTGAGCCAAATCGCACAGTCGCGAGGACGCGACAGGGCCGAGTTGAACTCACGAGAAGCAAGACGCCGCGTTGGACACATCCTTCACCAGCAGCGTACCAGACGCCACCGTGTGTCACGCAGTGTTGTGGATTATCCGCACAGGGTGTTCGACGGAACTTCGTGGCGGCGACCACTGTGATAGATTCTCCCCACCCGCCGCGGGTTGTGCCGTCGGCATTCGAGAGGAGCCCCCCATGTCCGACCTTCAGACCAACAAACTGCTGCTCGTCATCATCGCGATTCTGCTGCCGCCCGTCGCGGTCGGTGTCAAGAACGGCATCGGGCTGTCGCTGGTGATCAACATCATCCTGTGCCTGCTGTTTTGGCTGCCGGGTTTGATCCACGCGCTGTGGGTCGTGCTCAAGTAATCGGACGCGATTCCCGACCTTGCGGGTTGATTTCGTCGGACGCCAAAGGCCCATGGCGATCTGCCGCGCCCGCTGCTGCTTCGTGGCCGCAATCCGCCACCCGATCGACATTGCATCTCCAAATGCCATTGTGTCGAAATCCTGTTCGCAGTAGTCTGTAAGCGCGGCGGGCTCCACGGGGGCGCCCGTTCGCGTCGTGCGGTGTCTTGCAAACAGGGTCTCGTCACCAGCGCGTGCCTCGGCGGTGCTTTCCCGGCCGTTCGGCCTGCCGCCCGCGCACGCCCCGCCCTCGGCGGCACTGGTCACGATCCCGGAAGGATCGGGAATGGCGACGCATTGTGACGTGGCGATCATCGGCGGCGGGCCTGCGGGCGCGACCACCGGCAGTCTCATCAAGAAGTACAACCCCAATCTCAAGGTGACCATCCTTGAGAAGGAAAAGTTCCCGCGCGAGCACGTCGGCGAGAGCCAACTCCCGCTGATCTCCGCCATCCTCAACGAGATGGGCGTGTGGGACAAGGTCGAGGCCGCGGGCTTCCCGATCAAACTCGGCGCGACGTATCGCTGGGGCGCGTCCAAGGACCTCTGGGACTTTGAGTTCATTCCCGTTGGCGACTTCAAGGACGAGCCGCGCCCGGCCAAGTTCGCCGGCCAACGCCTCTGGACCGCGTTCCAGGTGGAACGCGCGATCTACGACAAGATTCTCCTCGACCACGCCCGCGAACTGGGCTGCGATGTCCGCGAAGAGACCTTCGTTCGCACGATCGTCCGCGGCGAAGGCGACGAGCGCGACACAATCCAGAAACTCACCACCTCCGGCGGCGATGAGATCCACGCCAAGTACTACGTCGATGCCTCGGGCAATGCCGCCGTACTCCGCCGCGCGATGGAAGTCGGCACCTATACCCCCACGACGCTCAAGAACGTGGCGGCCTGGGGCTACTGGGACAACGCCGAGTGGGCGGTGAAGATCGGCGTCGGCGGCACACGCGTGTTCGTGCTCTCGATCGGCTGCGGCTGGATCTGGTTCATCCCGATCGCGCCGACGCGCACCAGCATCGGCTTCGTCTGCCCGGCCGAGTACTACAAGAAGTCCGGCATGTCGCACGAGGAGCTCTACCACTGGGCTCTCAAGCAAGAGCCGCTGGTGCAGAAACTCACCAAGAACGCCTCGCTCAACGGCCCGATCCGCGCCACCAAGGACTGGTCGTTCCTCTCCGATCGCCTCGTCGGCAAGAACTGGTTCCTCGTCGGCGAGACGGCGGGCTTCGCCGACCCGATCCTCGCCGGCGGCCTCATGATCACGCACTCGGGGGCCCGCGAACTCGCGTACACCATCCTCGAACTCGAACGCGCCGAGCACGACGCGGCGTGGCTGCGCGAACGCTACGAGACCATGAACTTCCGTCGCATGAAGCAGCACATCCGCTTCGCCGACTTCTGGTACGCGGGCAACGGTCAGTTCACCGACCTTGAGGCCTACACCGCCGAGATCGCCAAAGACGCGGGGCTCAAGCTCTCGCCCAAGCAGGCTTTTCAGTGGATCAGCAACGGCGGATTCCTCGAGGACATCCCCGGCCGCGCCGGCATCGGCGGGCTCGACTTTGCCGCCACCAAAAAGATTGCCGAGATGTTCACGGCGAAGGACGATGAACCCGTCCGCGACATCGGCTGGAAGATCAACCAGTTCAACGTCTTCCGCCTGAACCTGCAGGGCGCGACCGAGGAATACATCCCCATCCTCGCCAACGGCAGGATTACCAAGGCCAAGTGCTATCGCCGCGAGAACCGCACGCTGCCGTTGCTGGGGTTCTACGCCCAACTCTTCTCGCTGCTGCAGCAGACGGGCGCGATCGCCGACATCGTCAACTCGCTGATGGCCCACTATCGCTCGCGCGGCATGGATGGCCCGCGAGCCAACTACGAACTCCAGCAGGCGATGCAGGCCTTCGAAGTCATGCTCATGGACGGCTGGGTCTGGGGCCAACTCGACACCAGCAAGGGCACGCTCAAGATCAGCGACAAAAAGGAAGGCTCGATGATCCATGCGACGACCGACGTCGCCGTGTGATCGCGATTCATACCAATCACAGATCACGATTGGGCGTGCCTTTGGTGGCCCGGATCTCCGAGCCGGGCCGTGTGTGCCTTTTTCCCGGTTCAAACGGCCCGATCCGGAGGCTCGGGCCACCACCGCACCGCACCGTCCAAGGCGCGATTGGTGCCAGGCCCCGACTACTTCGCGTTCTCGCCGCGGATCATCCGCCCGGCGTCGCGCATGAAGCCGGTGATGCGGGCCCGCTGCGCCGGCGACGAGTGCCCGCCGATGCCGTTGCGCATGAAGCTGAACATGCGCTCGCTGCGTTGCCCGCGCTGCTCGGCGTCGAGTTTGCCCGAGAAGTCCTTCATGCGTTGCGAGTCGCGCTTGGCGTCCGCGAGAATCTGTTCGTCGGTCTTGGCGCTGGGCGTGCCGTCGAGCGCGTCCATGGTGCGGAACATGTCGACCATCGCCTCCTCGAGGTACTTGTCCTTCGCCTCGCCTTCCAGCGATTCATACTTGGTCGCGTACTGGTCGGTCATGTCGAGCATCACGCGCGACGCGTTCTTCTCGATCTGCTCGCGGGCCGACCCCGCGATGCCCGCGGCGAAGGCGGCCAGCAGCACCGAATCGCCCGAGTTCATGTTCTTCAGACGCGCCACCAGTTTGCCGATCAGTTCCAGCCGCTGCTTCACCGGCAGGTTGTTGAAGTCGTCCTCGAGCAGCGTGTAGTCAAACACGCTGTCGAGCCCGTCGATGTCATAGTCCGGCGGCTCGCGATGGGCGTACATCCATCCCCCGACCGCACCGCCGATCAGCACGAGACACGCCAGCGCGAGCACGCCGCGCTTCACGCGCTTCGAACCCATGACCGCGCGCACGCGAGCGTTCCTCGCCTCCCGCCGCGCGGTCTTCGCCGCGTGCTCGGCGGCCAATCGCGCGGCCGCCGCGACTTGTCCCGCCGCGCTCTCGGGTGCCGCTGGCGCGATGCCATCCAGCAGCGAGCCGCGCCCAAGCATCGAGTCATCGGCCGATGGCGAGGGTTGAGATGTTGTGTCGCTGCTCATGCTGGCTTCCTCGCGTTCACTTTCGGGCCCCGAGTCGCGCCAAAGTCTCAAAGAACTTCCGTCCCTCTTCCGGCGTCGGTCGCGTGTACCAATCGGCACGCCAGTCGGTGAAGTACAGCGCGTTCTGGCGCGGCTGCCCCGCCGCCCGTCCGGTGTGCCAATCCCCCGCGCAGTTCAGCACCGCCCAGTCGCGCTGCTGCTCCATCGTCAGCGTCACCGTCTTGGGCACGGTTTCTTTGCGAAGAAACAGCGGCGGACCTTCGCTGAACGCCATGATCGCGCCCGGAAAGTACTCGTAACTCGTGCCGAACACACGCCACGTCGGCTGGAACTCGGTCTCGGCGTCGGCGGAGTTGCGATCTGACGGACAGATCCACGGGTCGCCGGCGTTGTAGTACTTCCCGCCCGCGTCCTTGGCGGGGAACGGCGCATCAACCTGCTCGCGCAGCACGTCGATCAGCGACGGATCGCCGCGGGTGGGAAACTCCGGGTCCAGCGGCCTCGCCAGTTGCAGCACATACGGCAGCGTGCCCTTGCCCGCGCCATTCATGTAGAGTTGAATCGACGTACCCATCGAGCGGAGATTGACGAGGCACTTGATGCGGCGTGCGCTCTCGCGGGCCGAGCCGATCGCGGGCGTGAGAATGCCGATCAGCAGCGCGATGATGGAAATCACCACAAGCAGTTCGACGAGCGTGAACGCCCGAACCGCCATCCCGCGATGGGCCGCACCAAAGACAAGTTGACGGTCTCGTTCAGTCATTCAACCACCCCAAGGCCGACTCACCCCCGCCCCGCCCGACCCGAGCAAGACCGCTCGCCGTCGCCCCCAATCATTGGGAATCCGCCACCGCGGCGTTTGCTTCGTCGTCCGATTCGTTTTCGATGCACTCCGGCGGCCTGGAACGTACGCTCTGGGCATGGTTGACGTTCTGGTCGTCGTTCGTGGGTTGGGCGTCGTTCTGGCCGCCGGTGCGCTCGTCGCCCTGCCCGCCTGTTCGGCCCGGTCGACGTCGCCCGCACAATTGCCCCAAGGAAACGCGATGTCCGACCCATCGACTTCCCCGTCCGCGATCACCGCGCCCACCACCGGCGTGCGTTTTCTCGACCTGACCATCGACGACCGCGAATACCTCTATGCCGAATATCTGCCGCGCGGCTACGACGCCACGCGACCGTGGCCGCTGATCGTCTTCCTCAATGGCGCGGGCGAGTGCGGCACGGACGGCCAGCGCCAACTCACGCAGGGCCTCATGCCCGCGATCCTCAACAAGCCCGACGAGTGGCCCTTTGTTGTTCTCTTCCCCCAAAAGCCCGACCAGAAGTCCAAGTGGGAGGATCATGCGCCGTTTGTGCTCGCGGCCATCGACCGCGCGACGCGTGAGCACGCGATCGACGCAAGTCGCGTGTACCTCACCGGGCTCTCGCAAGGCGGCCACGGCACATGGGCGATCGGCTCGATGTTCCCCGAGCGATTCGCGGCCCTCGCGCCTGTCTGCGGCTACGGCCGCCCCGAAGTCATCGCCCCGCGACTCGCCGGCATGCCGATCTGGGCGTTCCACGGCACGATCGACAAGATCGTGCTGCCCGAGCAATCCGAAAACCTCGTCGCCGCCGCCAAGAGCGCGGGCGCGATCGCGACGCTCACGCTCTACCCGGGTGTCGATCACAACTCATGGGACAAGGCGTATCGCGACGAGAACCTCGGGCGCTGGTTCCTGTCGCATGTGAAGCCCAACAAGTGACGCGAGGCCTCACTGCTTCACGATCAGGTTCTTGCCAAACTCGCCGGGCTCGAAGAAGTGGGCCGCGTCCATATCGATGGTGAAGACGGCGGGCTGTCCGATGTGCAGTTGTGCCGTGCCGGGTACGCGCGAAACCAAGTGTGTGTGCTTGGGCGTGCCGAGGAACACATCGATCGAATCCCCCAGCGGTTCGGTGACCCGCACCGTCATCGTCATCTGGCGTGTCGCATCGTCGCCCGGGTTTGCAACGTGAATCATCTGCGGCCGCAGACCGACCACGATCGGCTTGCCCACAAACGCCGCCAGGGCCGCATCGCGTTTGCCCGGCACGGCGAGTCGATACGCCTTGCCGTCGGGGTCGTTTGAGCCCTCGACGAACACCAGCCCCGACGCCGATCGCTCGAGCGTGCCCTCGAGGAAGTTCATCGGCGGTGTGCCGACAAACGCGGCGACAAAGCGGTTGTTGGGATGGCGATAGACCTCCATCGGCGTGTCGGCCTGCTGGATCAGGCCGTTGCTCATCACGACGATGCGATCACCGAGCGTCATCGCCTCTTCCTGGTCGTGCGTGACGTAGATGGTGGTGGTCTTGAGCCGCAGGTGCAGGGCCTTGAGTTCCGCCCGCGTGGTCACGCGGAGTTTCGCGTCAAGGTTTGACAACGGCTCATCAAACAAGAACGCCTTGGGCTCGCGGACGATCGCGCGTCCGACGGCGACGCGCTGGCGCTGTCCGCCGGAGAGTTGTTTGGGCTTGCGTTCGAGCAGGGCTTCGAGTCCGAGAATCTTGGCCGCGTCGCGCACGCGTCGTTCGATCTCGGGCTTGGGCACTTTGCGGAGTTGCAGCGCGAAGGCCATGTTCTTGTAGACGCTCATGTGCGGGTAGAGCGCGTAGTTCTGGAAGACCATGGCGATGTCGCGGTCCTTGGGGTGAACGTCATTGACGACCCGCCCGCCGATGTTGATCTCGCCGCCCGAGACGTCTTCGAGCCCCGCGACCATGCGGAGCGTGGTGGACTTGCCGCAGCCCGAGGGCCCGACGAGCACGACGAACTCGCCGTCGCGGATCGAAAGGTCGAAGCCCTTCACGGCCTCAAAGCCGTTGGGATAAAGCTTGCGGACGTTGGTGAGCGTGACTTCTGCCATGTGCTGAACGTCCCAAAGTGAGGTGCGAAACCGCTACAGCCTAGCGGGGCGGCGGCCCGATCGCCAAGCGGACTCTCAACCCCGAGCCCTGCGCTGTTCCAGCGCGGGGAAACGCCCGGCGGCGAGACACGGAAGGAACAACACGTCCCCTCACAGATGACAGGTCGCGCCCACGTTTGCGCGCGCAAACGTGGTCATGCGAGCGGGCCGAAGCGCGTTTGGTCTTGTGATTCTCGGGGAAAAAGAATTTTCGAGATTTCCAGGCCGACCCGGTTTGGCGCGCACATTTGCGCGCGCAAACGTGGATGTACACGAAAAGGCAGAGGGCCCCTGGGAGAACCAAGTGCCTCCTCTTCCCGAAGCCTCTTCCACCAAGATGCGCACCCCCGGGCCCCGGGATGCGCACCTTGAATGAGCGTCTTGAGGCCGCGCTCCGGCTGCGTTCGGGCCGCCACGTCGCCACTTGCACTCTGCCCGCTGTGCATTGAGATTCTCGGTGCGCCGCGTTGAGTCTCTGATACCAATCACGGATAAGAATCCGGTGCCTTGATGGTGGCCCGAGCCTCCGGATCGGGCCGTTCCGCCCAAGAAATCAGGGCACAAACGGCCCGGCTCGGAGATCCGGGCCACCAAAGGCACGCCTCGCTGTCAAACGTGATTGGTATGACTCTCTCGTCTCACCAGCGCGCTGTCCGCACCCGCGCCCGTGGAGCAGTCCGCACAGCCGTCAAGGCCCCGCGCCGCAAAACCGCTGAATGGGACACCATGAGCAAGTTTCACGCGCGGCACGTCGATGACGCGGTTGGACCGGTCCGGTCCGAGGCGTTGGAGACATCAATGGCCACGTCCGAGAAGTCGTTCAATCAAGTCAAGGCGATCCTGGGCAAACTGGATCGCACCATCGACGAGGTGAGGAATCGCCGCACGGGAAGCCCCGCGCCGGCGATGCCGAGCCCCGTCCAAGCGGCCCCCGCGCCGGCGGCCAGCCCCGTCGCCCCGGCCAACCGCAGCGCGAGCCCCTACGGGCGTGCGACGCGCATTCCCAGCGACGGTCACTGACCCGCGCTGTGCCACATGATACGTCATCAACGCCCCGTTGACGCGGGGCGTTGTCATTGATTCAGCGTCGATTGGTGACGAGTCTCAGCCCTGGGCCGTCGGGACGCCGACGATCGCCACGCCCATCTCGTCGGCGGCGTCGATCATCTTCTCTTTTTCGAGCATGATGACGTCGCCCGCAGCGAGTGCGAGACAGCCGCCGCCCGCCGCCGCCAGGTTTTCGATGGTCCGCACGCCCACGGTGGGCACATCGCTGCGGCGATCGTGCCCAGCGCGTGCGCCCTTGCACAGCGTCCAGCCGCGGGCCTTGCACAGCTGGCCCACGCGCTGAATCATGCGATCGGTGCCTTCGACGGCCTCGACCGCGATGACGTCGCGCTCACGAATGGCGATCGACTGCCCGATGTCCAGTTGCAGCGCCCGCGACAGCATCGGCCACGCGAACTGCACGTCGCGTTCCTGCTCCGGGGTTGGGCGTGTACGGGTCATCACACCGGCGTGGGCCAATGCGTCGGGGATCGGCGCGGTGGAGTCGAGCAGCGCGACGCCGAAGCGGTCCAGTTCATTGGCGATCGCGGTCAGCACGGCATGGGACCGGCGATCGTGGCGCAGGTGCTTGTACCACGCGACCATCGTGTTCCAGTCCGGGATGTTTCGGAAGACCCGGAACGGGTCGTGCATCATCTTGGCCTTGTCGACGCGACCGACCATGATGGCGTGACGAACGCCCATGCCTGACAAAATCCGTCCCCACGTGCCGATGCGAAGCAGGCCTACCTCTTGGAAGGTGTCGCACATCGAGGGCAGTTGCTCATCGAACTGGCGGCGCAGGCCGAGGCCGTGGATCGTGTGACCCGCCTCGCGCAAACCGCGTGCGACCGCGATCGGCAGCAGACCGCCGCCCGCGATCAGACCGATGGCGGTGGGGGCGGCCGGGGGGTCCGGCAAGATCGTCAGTGATGCGGAGGGGAGTGCGGCGAGCATCCGAAGTCGGTTCCAAGTTCGTGCCAGAGCGTCATTTGTGGTTCGCTCGGCCCGGTCGCGGCGGGGCATCGTGCCTGCGTCCAAGAACGGCCTCGACCGGCGGCCAGTGTTCTGGCGGCATCCGCGTCCTGCGGTGTAAGAGCCAGTGTAGGCATCCACTAACCGCCCCGCCAAGCCGGTCGTATCCAATGACGAGTCGTCTCAAATCGGGCCAAGACCCAACCCAGACCATCGGCCCGGGCCGGCTCACGGAATGAAAGTCCGCAGAAGAACGCTTGGCCCATGTCCGTTTCTGGGTTCGGTTCGCGTGAACCATGGCCCGGTGCCGCGTGCTATGCTGGCCCATCGCGGCGGAGCCGCGTGTTTTCCCAGCGGAGCCCATCAGGATGAGTGTGGCCGGCAGCACCTACCCCGTCAGCAAGCCCATCGGCACCTGTGCCGCCACCGGTGCCGTGATCGCTCCCGGCGAGCGGTTTGTGGCCACGCTCGTGCAGCGCGAGGGTGTGGACGAACTCGAACGGCTCGACTTTTCGGCCGCCGCGTGGGAGTCGGGGCAACGCCCCTTGCCGCCGTTGGCGCTGTTCGCCTCGTGGGGCGGCATCATGCCGACCGGCGAAAGCAAGAAGAAACTCCTCCTTAATGATGATGAAGTCCTCGACCTCTTCGAACAACTCGGTGAGGCCAACACCGCCAAGCAACTGAGTTTCCGCTTCATCCTCGCGCTGCTGCTGGTCCGGCGTCGCGTGCTGACGCTCGAAGGCAACAAGCCCGGCTTTTTGTGCGTGAAGATCAAGCGACCGATCGCGGAGATGGCGCATGAGCCGGTGATCGAGGTCATCGACCCGGGGATGAACGATGTGGCCATCGCCGATGCGATCGAACAGATGACGGGATTGGTTCCGATCGAGTGACCGTTCCGGGTCAAAGTGGCGCGTCGCCCCATTCTCCGAATCGAGTGTGCATGAAGTTCGTCGGCGCGAAACTTGGTCTCTCGGCGGTGCTCCTCCTGGGTGCGGTGTTCTCTTCCGGCTGTTCGCTGTTTCAAAGTGAAACGCCCACCACGACCGTGACGCGCGACGGCCCGCCGCCGACCTTCGACGCGATCGCCGCCCGATACGACGCCCGAGTGAAGAGGCTCGAGCGTCTGTGGGGCTCGGTGAGCCTGCGGATCATGGGCGTCGATCAGGCGGGTGAACCGGTTGATGAACAGGCCGAGGCGTACCTGCAAGTCATCCGGCCGCGCAAGGTCGCTCTGGAAGTGAAAAAGGTCGGCGAGACCTATTTTTACATGGGCAGCAACGAAACTCGCTATTGGTGGATCGATCTGCACAGCGAGGAGCGCCCCGCGCTCGTCGGCACGCACGAGAATGCCACGCCCGAAGTCTTCAAACAACTGGGTGTGCCGCTGCACCCGCTGGACCTCATCGAACTTATGGGCATCACGCCCATCGGCACGACCGTCAATCGCATGGGCGCGAAGGTCTCATGGTCGGGCGACGGCAAGCAGATTGCGATGCGCCTTCCGGGTCGCTGGGGTCCGCGCGATTATCTGCTCGACCCCGAGACGTTTGAGCCGCAGCGCGTCGCGATGCTCTCCCCCAAGGGCGAGGTGGCGGCGATGTGCGAACTGCAGGGGTACCTGCCCGTGGCGGTGCGTGACGATGTGCGGGCCGAGCCGCGGATGGCCCGGCGCTTTGTCGTTGATGTCCCGCCCAACACGACGCTCACGCTCAAGTTCGAGCAGGCGGAGAATCGCGAGATCAAGGACAAGCCGTTCGACTTTGAGTATCTGAAGAAGATTTTCCGCGTGCGCGACGTGCGTGATGTGGACGCGAAGCCCGAGCCGCGTTCCGCGCCCGCCGCAACGGTACAGTAACCGCGGCGTGATTCGACCCCGCACCAACCACCGACGATCTTGGCTTCTCGCGATGCTCGCGATCGCGTTGATGCTCTTCGCGCCGATCATGCCGCGTGCGGGCATTGCCGCCCAGCCCGGGGAGGAAGGCGATCTGCCAGCGCCCAGCGGCGGCAAGAACACGCACTGGCAGATGTGGCCCGGTGCGGGCGCACCCGCAGACGAGTCGGGCCGGTCGTCGCACGCGTGGGTCGCGGTGCCCACGCTCGACGGACGCGACGGGCGCGACCCGTGGCGACTGATCCATATCACGCCGCGACGCACGCTTGGCGCCGACGGCATCGCCCACGGCAGCGACGACGGCGTGCTCCGCGCCTCGGTGTCGCTGGCCAGTCGCCCGCTCGCCATCGCCGCGGTCGACAATGTCGCGTATGTGATGTTCGCGGTGCCGCAGTCCGCCGACAGACGCTCGCGCGAGATCGTGTCCGTGACCGCCATAGGCACCGGTGTCGCCGACTTGTGGACCGACGAACCCGCGGGCGCGGCCACACCCGAGCCTCCGCTCCCCGGCACCGGATTCCTCCGCGGCTTTGTCGGCACGCCCCTGGGCCCCGCAGCGCTGATGGTGAGTGAAGGCGCGCCCCTGCTCGTGGTGCTTCGGCGCGGCGAGTGGATGGACGTTCCGCTGACGCCCGAACTCATTGTTGACACCCGACGCGTGCAGCAGAGTTCCGTACGACTCCTCCAGTCCGACGATGGCATCATCATCACCGGCGTCTATGCCGACGGCGGCGTTGTCGTGTGGCGAGGCGCACTCCGCGAAGAGCCCATCGAATCAACCGCGAATGTGTCCCCGTCGACCGATGCCGCCGCGTCGCCGTCCGCTGCTCAGCGCGGCATATGGAAATCAAGTCGCGAGCGTTGGCTGCGCGGCACGCGTCCGCCCGACAAGGCGACGCATGTCGTCGTCGACTGGTCGAGTTCACGCCTGCAACTGCCCGCTGAACTGATCGATGAACGTCTGATGGCGACCCTCCGCATGGTGCGGACCGGCGGGCAGTTCGTCACGGCGCACCGCACTGCCGACGGCGATGTGCTGCTCGGTGCGCTCGAGCAGGACGGCTGGCGATCGCTGCACAAAGTCGCGCATGTGCCACCCGATTACGCGCTCGCGCCCATTGACGGCATGGGGCGGGTCGCACTGGTCTGGTCGGTGGAAGACCCCGGCCCGCAGGACACCGGCTCCGCGCTCCTCTCGCGTCGCACGATGACGACGCATCTGGAAGTGCGCGAGGTCTCCGCGTGGACGGGGCGATTGCTCTTTGCCGGGCCTGCCCTGCGCGCGGGGCTGGTCGGCGCGACCGAGTTCCGTCTGCTGGCCGTCGCCATGCTGCTGCTCATGGCGGTGGTGCTGGTGCTGATTCTTCGTCGTGACGCCGACGATGATGTCGTCGTTCTGCCGCCGGGCGTCGCGCTGTGCGAGCCTGGTCGTCGTGCCATGGCGGGCGTGCTGGATGTGCTGCTGGTGTTCGCCGTCGCGACGCGACTGGTGGGCACCTCGCCGCTGGCGTTCTTCTCGCCGGGGGTGCTGCTTTCGGGGACGTCCGTCTCCGCTGTGTTGCTCACCGCCCTCCTCGGCGTCGTGCTCGGCACGCTCACCGAAGCGATGTTTGCCCGCAGCCCGGGCAAACTGTTCCTGGGCTGCGAAGTCATGGCCCTCGCCCGTGCCAGCACCGCCCGTCGCGGCTTCTGGAACGCCCTCGGCCGTTCCGCCCTCCGCAACCTCATCAAGTGGGGGCTCCCGCCGCTGGGCGTCTTCGGCGTGCTCGACGCCGGAGGTCGTCATCGCGGCGACCAGATCGCCGGCACAGTCGTCGTGGTGCGATTTGAAGAGGAAGAGGACACCGACGCGCAGGATTGACGCGAACTTCGCGTCCCGCGTCAAGAGCCCCCCCGCCTGCACCCGATAATCAGGGCGTGGATTCAGGCGTCGAGCGCGACGCGCCGACGTCGGCGTGCGCGAACGCCGCCCAGCGCGCGGAACCCGTTCCAAGAAACAGCGCCCCCGCAGTCGACGCCCCCGTGAGCGACACGAAGCCCAATCCCGAGCAGAGCAAGGCTGCGGAGAAGCCCGCAAAGCCGGCGGAGCCGGCGCGTCCGCCCAGCGTGCGCGAGGTGTGGCAGATTCCCGCGCTTTTGGTTGCGGGCGTGCTGCTGGCCGCGGGCGCGGTGCAGGCGATGCGAAGCGTCCCCAAGCCCGACTACTCCACAAAGTTCGAGGAGGTCCGTGCCGCGCTCGCGGGTGAGAAGTACGAGGAAGCACTCGACCTCATCAACGCCAATTTGTTGCGGCCCATGAGCGAGCCGGGCGCGCTTTCGCTCGACCAGCAGCGAGAGTTCCATCTGAGCATGGCTCGCGCCTTGTATCTGGGGCAGAAGTCCAAGGGCATCGATCACCCGACGAACAATCAGAACATCATCGACGAGTACACCGCCGCCGAGCAGTTGAACCAGACGCTCGAGCCCAAGGACATTGAGTACCTCGCGCGGGCGCTGATCTCGATGGACGAACTGGGCAAGGCCCGTGGTCGCCTGGGCACGCTCCCCGAGGGTGATCGCGTCCGTCGCACCGGCCTGCAGCGTGCCATCATCGCCAAGACGCTCGACGCGCCCGTGCCCGACAAGGAACTCGCGCTCGACCTCATCACGGCGATGCTCGCCGACCCCGACGTGCCCGCCCCCGACCAGAACTGGGCCCTGGCCCGCCAATCTGAACTCCGAATCGACGAAGGCTTCGCCGAGCAAGCGATCAACGGCCTGCTCCGTCGGCTGCCGCTCGGCACGACCGGCACGCCCGAGCACGCCGAACTCTTCGTGCTTCTGGGCCGCGCGTATCTTGATCTGGGTCGCGTGCGCGAGGCCGACGAGCAGTTCGAGCGGGCCGCCAAACTCGCGGGCGATGGCGGGCACGGGAACGCCGAGCTCATGCCGCAGATCGAGGTGATGCGTGCCCACATCGACGAGGCCCGCGGCGATCCGGCGTCCATGCAGTCGGCGCGCGAGCGTTACCAGTGGGTGATCGCCAACCCCAGCCATGAGGGCTCGCACGCGAGCGCATGGCTCGCCACGGCGATGCTCGGCGTCGCCGAGGCCCATGCCGCGCTCGGCGACATGGACGCCGCGACCGAGGCGTACACCACGCTCGTCGATCAAGTCCGTGGCGGTCTGCACAGTCGTCATGTCGGCGTCGGTCGCATCGTCGAGAGCCTGCTCTCTCGGTACAAGGACCGCATGGACAACGCGCAGACCGAGTCGGCGCTGCGATTTGCCACCCTTGCCGAGAAACTCACCGGCCCCGACAAGGCGTCGCCCGATGTGCTGCTCGCGCTGGCTCGTGCCCACGCCACGCTTGCCGGCGAGATCATCAAGGCCGCCCTCAAGAGTGGCGACGAGGCCGCCAGTCTTTCGCAACTCGACCCCGCCGCGCAGGCCCAGGCCCGCGAGCATCTGATTCCCGCCGGTCGATACTTCAGGCTTCACGCTGATCGTGTTGTGCTGACCGACGACAACGCCTCAGCCGCGAGTCTCTGGGCGGCGGCCGAGTCTTTCGATCGGGCCGGCGATGCCGACGCCGCCGTCCCCGCGTTCAAGCAGTTCGCCGACTCGCGCCCGAGCGATGATCGCAACGCGGAGGCAAAGTTTCGATTGGGGATGGCCCACCTTGCCCGCGGCGAGGTCGACTTGGCCGCCAAACTCTTCCGCGAGCTGATCGAGGGTCGGGATCGGGCCGCGGGTTCCACCGGCGGGCCGTGGGCCGACGCGAGTTACGTGCCTCTGGCCCGCTGCCTGTTGCTGGACGCCAACCCCACCAACGACGCCGAGGCCGAGCAACTTCTGGGTACCGCCCTCTCGGGCAACTTCGGCCCCGACAGCCCGACCTATCGCTCCGCCCTGCTCGAACTGGGTCGAGTGCTCTACGAAAACGGGCGCGACGACTATGTCCCCGCGATCGAGCGTCTCGGCGAAGCCGTGGCCCGCTACCCCGACGACCCTGACGTCGAGATGACCCGTTACCGCCTCGCCGATGCCAATCGCCTCAGCGCGTCGCGCATCGCCGCGCGGCTGCTTGAAGCCATGCCCGACAGCGAGCGCGTCGAGCTCGAACTCGCCCGCCGTCAGCGACTCACCAAGTCCGCCGAACTCTTCGAGGCGGCCCGGCGCGGTCTCGAAGGCGTCGACGAGCGTCGTCGCAGCGGCTTGCAGGAACTTTTCCTCCGAAATTCCTACTTCTATCTTGGCGATTGCGCGTTCGATCTGGGCCAATGGGACGTCGCGATCCGTCAGTACGATGCTGCCCGTGAACGCTACGGCAGCGAGCCCGCGGCACTGGTGGCGATGGTGCAGATCGTGAGCGCGCACCTGAAGCAAGGCGACGTCCGGCGCGCCGCCGTCGCCAATGAGCGAGCCAAGAACTTCTACAAGCGTCTGCCCGCGAGTGTGTGGGACGATCCCAACCTGCCGATGGGGCAAGCCGAGTGGAAGCGCTGGCTCGACGCGAGCGACCAGCTGGATCGTGCAGCCCGCGCTCAGTCGGAGGGTGGCCCCGGCGTCACCGCCGACGCGGCCCGGCCGGAAGCCCCTTGACCGCGAGCCCCACGCTCTGAAGCGCGAAAGTTGAGTCGCCCATGAGAGTCGAGCCGCAAAAGCGGCGGGTCTTTGGTGGCCCGGCGTTCTTCTGCCGGGTGCTTGCGCACCTCGGCTCCGACCGGGTGCTGGCGCACCTCGGCTCCTGCTGGGTGCTTGCGCACCTCGGCTCCTGCTGGGTGCTTGCGCACCTCGGCTCCTGCTGGGTGCTGGCGCACCTCGGCTCCTGCTGGGTGCTGGCGCACCTCGGCTCCTGACGGGTGCTTGCGCACCTCGGCTCCGACCGGGTGCTCGCGCACCTCGGCTCCGACGGGGTGCTGGCGCACCTCGGCTCCTGCTGGGTGCTTGCGCACCTCGGCTCCGACCGGGTGCTTGCGCACCTCGGCTCCGACCGGGTGCTTGCGCACCTCGGCTCCTGCTGGGTGCTGGCGCACCTCGGCTCCTCTGGGCTCGCTCCATAAAAGCCGAGCCGCGCGAGCGGCGGGGTTCATGCGCCGCGTGATACCAATCACGGTTGAACCTCGCGCGGTGCGGTGGTGGCCCGAGCCTCCGGATTGGGCCGTTTGACGCAGAAGAACGAGTGCCAATCAGGCCGGCTCGGAGATCCGGGCCACCAAAGGCACGCCCAATCGTCATCTGTGATGGGTAGGACTCCACACCCCGTCTCCGCGGTCGGTCCTCGTTCATGTCTGGCGCGCCGATTGCGGCAAAACCTGCCGATCTGCCGATAGTGGCAGGCGTGTGCGTCGACGCCCCAGGATGGGGCGGGGAAGGTCAGGATGACCGATTCGGGTCAACTCCAATTTGATCTGCCGCCCGAGAAGGCCGGACGCGCCGCGCCCGCCAACACCGCCGCCGCCGCCATGGCCCACGAGCGCGTCGAGCGTCTGCTCGCCGTCATCTCGCAGCAGCAACGACTGATTGAACAAGTCGAATCGCTGAGCATTCATCAGGCGGCGCTGGCCGCCAACGAAGACGGTGGCGAGCGACTTCTCGCCCTTCTCGCCGAGCGCCAGGTTCTCATTGAAGGGCTGGAGGCCCTCGCGGGTCAGGCCGGTCCTGTTCGCCGCGAACTCGAACCCGACCTGGGTCTCATCGACGCCCGCCGCCGCGATGAACTCATCAAACGCGAGGCGGTGCTGGCGCAGACGATCGGCCGCGTCGCCAAGCGCGATGCCGAGGACGCCAAGACCCTCGCGACCCGGCGCGATCGTCTTGCCGACGAAATCGCCGGCCTGGGCCGCACCCGTCGGGCCGTCTCGGCGTACGGCGGTGAATCCGGCGACGTTCCCCCGGCATTCCAGGATCGCAGCGCGTGACCGACACCACCACACAACCTGTGGTCGGTGTCCCCGTCGCGTCGGCGGCCGACCTGGCCGAACTGATGAGCGCGTTCAACGAGGTGACGACCCGCCTGAGCGCGACGCACCAGCAGTTGCAGGCCGAGGTCGCTCGACTCACGAGCGAACTCACCGAAGCCAACGCCGCGCTGGAGCGCTCGCGTCGCCTCGCCGCCCTGGGCGAGATGGCCGCCGGCATCGCCCACGAGATCCGGAATCCCCTGGGCGGCATCGGGCTCTACGCGAAGATGCTCCGCGATGATCTGGGCGATCGTCCGCCGCAGCGCGAACTCGCCGAGAAGATCATGGGCGCGACGCGGGGCCTGAACCAGATCGTCGGCGATGTGCTGACCTTCAGCCGCGAGTTCAAGGTGCGGCCTCAAGGCATCGAGGCCGGCCCGCTCATCGATCGCGCCATCGAAGCCTGCTCGCACGACGGCGTGTCGGGCTGGCGTGATGTCACCATCGAGCGAGATCCTGCCGCCGAGGCCGATGTCGAGTTCGTTGCCGACAGCGGGTTGGTTCAGCAGGCCCTCGTGAACGTGCTGCGAAACGCGATGGAGGCGGCCCTCGAAGCAAGCCCCGCGCGGGCCACCAAGCCGCGCGTCAAACTCATCGCGAGGGCGGTCCGCGAGAAGGATCTCGGCGCGTGCGCCGTGCTTGCGGTCATCGACAACGGCCACGGTGTCACCTCGGACGTCCTCGAGCGCATGTTTAATCCGTTCTTTACGACCCGTGCCGCGGGCACCGGCCTTGGACTGCCCATCGTGCATCGCATCGTCGATGCGCACGGTGGGCGCGTCCGTGTCAAGAACAACAGCAAGTCGCTTGGCGGCGGCGCAACCGTGGAACTTGTCTTCCCCGCGCGTGCCATCGCTCAAGCGAAGACCGAATCAGGTGTTCGAATGTCCGGCGCGGACGAGGGTGCTTGCGCCGGGCAGGTCAAGGTTCACATGGGCTCGGGCCGCGTGCCCGACGCGAACGGGGAAGTGGTCATCCCGCGCACACGCGCGGCTGCGGAGGCTGAAGCATGAGGAGCGTGCTGGTCGTTGACGACAAGGAACTGATGCGCGACAGCGTCTGCTCGACCCTCAAGCGGGCGAACTTCGAGGTGCTCTGCGCCAGCGACGGGCAGAACGCGCTCGAGACGATCGCGCGCAAGCGCCCCGACGCCGTGGTCACCGATCTCAAGATGCCCGGCATCACCGGCATTGAACTTCTCGAGAGAATCCGCCAGATCGACGACGATCTGCCGGTGGTCCTCATGACCGCGTTCGGCACGATTGAGACCGCCGTCAGCGCGATCAAGCTCGGCGCGTTTGACTACCTCACGAAGCCCTTTGAGGGCGATGAACTCATCATCGCGGTCAAGCGGGCGATCGAACACCGGCGCCTGGTGCGCGAGAACGCGATCCTCAAGGCTGGTTCCACGGGCAGCAACGCGTCCGACGACGGCCCCGCCCGCGGCGCGCCGGCAGGTCTTCGTGGCATGGACCGCCTTCTTGGTTCTTCGGACGCGATGAAGCGATTGCGCGACGAAGTCGCCGCCATCGCCGGCAGCCACGGCACGGTGCTCGTGCATGGCGAATCCGGCGCTGGCAAGGAAGTCGTCGCCCGCGCCATCCACGACTGCAGCCCGCGGAAGGAGAACCCGTTCCTCGCCGTCAACTGCGCCGCACTGAGCGAAAGCTTGCTCGAAAGCGAACTCTTTGGCCACGAGAAAGGCGCGTTCACGGGTGCCGACAAACTCCGCAAGGGCCGCTTCGAACTCGCCGACGGCGGCACGCTCCTCCTCGACGAAGTCTCGGAAGTCAGCCCGTCGATTCAGGCGAAACTCCTGCGCGTTCTGCAAGAGCGTGCATTCGAGCGGGTGGGCTCCAGCCTCACCATCGGCGTCGACGTGCGCCTCATCGCCACCAGCAACCGCGACTTGCCCGCGTCGGTCACCAAGGGCGAGTTCCGCCAGGATCTCTACTTCCGTCTCAACGTTCTGCCGATCCGCGTGCCTTCGCTGCGCGAGCGGCGCACGGACGTGCCCGAGCTGGCGAATCACTTTGTGGGCGAGATATGCCGCCGCGAAGGCCGCGCCGCGATGCGATTCACCGGCGACGCCACCGAACTCATGATGGCCTACGCATGGCCGGGCAACGTGCGCGAACTTCAGAACATCTGTGAGCGTGCCGTGGTGCTCGGTAATCGCGCCCGTGAAGAGATCAGTCGCGAACTCATCGAGCCGTGGCTGCTCGGCCAGCCCGCAGCCGCGCTCTCGGCGTCCAGCATCGGCTCGATGCAGACCGCCGTGCTCAACGGGGCGCTCGGCGCATCGATCCCCGTCACTGCCATGGTCGAAGGCAAGCCCGGCGCCGGCGGCTTTGATCTGGATCGCCCGCTCGAGGACATCGAGCGTGAGGCCATCGTCCGCACCTTGCAGAAGTTCAACGGCCATCGCCAGAAGACCGCCCACGCCCTGGGCATCGGCGTTCGCACGCTCGGCCTGAAACTCAAGAAGTGGAAGCAGTTGCAGCTGGTCGAGGAGACGCTGTGAGGGAAGAGACTGAGGGACGAAGAGACGAAGTGCAAAAGGCAGAAGCGAGATGGTCCTTTCTCGCCGTTCTCCGAGTCGGATGTCCTCTGGCTCTTCGCCTCGGCGTACAGGCTTCGCTTGGCCTGCGGTTTGCGAGTTCGTCCGGCGGATGATGGCGGACCTGTTCAGTTCGGGCGGCATGCAGGCGTTGGAGCTCACGCTCCAGTTCGCCGGGCAGCGTCAACGCCTGATCCAGAGCAACATCGCCAATATCGACACCCCCGACTATCGCCCGATGGACGTGTCGCCGGCGGCGTTCCAGAAGTCGCTCGCGCGCGCGATCGCGGCACGCGAGCAACGCGGCGGCGAGCAGGCGGGCGGGCCGCTGGTCCTCGACGACTCGCGCGAGATCGTTCAACAGGTGGGCGGTTCGATCCGGCTGAATCCGTTGACGCCCTCGGGCAACGTGCTGTTCCATGATCGTAACAACCGCGATGTAGAGCGGATGATGCAGGGCCTCGCGGAGAACACAACGACGTATCGCGTGGCCGCGGACATGCTTCGCAGCCGATATGACGTGCTGCGGACGGCGATCAGCCAGCGTGTTTGACGACTGAATCAACTCTGGGATCTTTCCGGCTTGGCGGCCTTCGCACTTGGTTTCTTCGGAACTCCGTCTCTTCTCCACCCACCCATGTTTGGCTCACTCGACATCTCGACCAGCGGCATGATCGCCCAGCGCGAGCGCATGGCCTCCATCGCCGCCAACATCGCGAATCGCAACACGATTCTCGACGCCGACGGCAACGTGAATCCATATCGCCGGCGCATGGTGCATTTCGCCCCCGGTGACCCAAAGGCCGGATCGGCCGAGGGACGCGCGATGGGGGTACACGTCGCGCGGATCGAGATCGATCAGGGCGAGCCAAACTACGAGTGGGACCCGACGAATCCATACGCGTTCAAGGAAGGGCCGCGGACCGGGTATGTGCCGTCGCCGAACATCAACTCGGTGGTGGAGCAGATCAATGCGATGGAGGCGGCCCGGGCGTACGAGGCCAACGTGGTGGCGGCTGAGGCCAGCAAAACGATGATGGCCCAGGCTTTGCGTATTCTGGGGTAAGGGATGCGGACGAAGGCGAAAGACCGGCCGTCCGGCAAGCCCAGGCCAGAGTAGATTGAACCAGCAGATTCAACGCGACACACGCGGAGCGCACGATGTCTGATCCGCTTGGACTTCTCCGAAACACTGGTGCCGCCAGCGGCGTGAACATGCCCCGCGCGGGTGTGCAGCAGCCGATCAACGGCCCGTCCTTCAAGGACGTCCTGATGGACAACCTCAAGGAAGTCAACAAGTTGCAGCAAGATGCCAGCAAGGCCATCGAAGACGGCCTGACCGGCAATCGCAACGACATCGAGGGCGTGGTCTCGGCGGTCCAAAAGGCTGACACGGCGTTCCGCATGCTCCAATCGGTGCGGAACAAGGTGATCGAGGCCTACGACGAACTCAAGCAAGTTCGCGTCTGAGTCGCGGGGCGTGTCACGAACTGACGCTCTGGCCCAGCGCATGTCTTGCGCGTTTCTGAGCTTCGTCGGGTGCGAAACCTGCGCGACGGTTCTGCGCATCGCGCAGTTTCAAGCAATCCGAGTGCAAGGGCCGAAATGAGGCTTGTGGGCGATGGTCGCGAAGGAGTCGCGGCCGCTGGCCCGTGGCATGGAGGCCCGCCGAATGGATGCGCTTCGCCGCGTCTTGGCGAACATCCAGAAGTCCCTTGGCCAACTGGGCGCGACCCAGAAGCTCTTCATTGCCAGTCTCGTGGTGATCATGGTGTTGACGCTGCTGGTGGTAAGCCAGTACGCGGGCAAGGCCCAGTGGGTTGATGCGCTGCCCGGCGCGCCCCTCGAAGACCAGAGCAAGGCCAGTTCGCTCCTCACCAGCCGCGGCATCACCAACAAGATCGAGAACGGGCGCGTGATGGTGGCGCCGACCGAGCAATCGAACGCGCTTGCAGTGCTGATGGAGTCGCGCCAGTTCAACGCGAACGCCGAGTCGATCCTGACGAACGTGCTGAGCAAGCAGGCGTGGTACAACAGCCGCCAGCAGAACGACCAGCTGCACCTGCTCGCCGTGCAGGCGGAACTGGGACGGATCATTGGCAACTTCCGCGGCATCAAGTCCGCGAGCGTGCTGATCGACGCGCCGGAGCGTCAAGGCCTCGGACGCGCGGTGCAGAAGCCCACCGCATCGGCGACGGTGTTCACCGCGGGCGGCGAGCGGCTGAGTCAGGGGCAGGTCGACGCGATCGCGGCGTTCATCGCCGGGGCCAAATCGGGGCTGGACGTTGAACGTATCCGCGTGATCGACGGCAGTTCCGGGGGCGTGCAACGCAAGCCCAGCAGCCAAGACGACATCGTGCCGACGACGTACCTGGAGCACGCGGCCCGCATGGAAGGCCATGCCCGCGAGAAACTCCAAGAACTGCTCGCGTACATCCCCGGCGTGATCGTCGTGACGACGGCCCAGGTCGATGTGACGCGGGTGAAGAGCGAAACCACGCAAACGCTGCCGAAGGGATCGGGCAGCGAGGTCTTCGTCACGCGCGAGCAGAACACCGACGACAGCACGACCGAGGCCTCCGCCGCGGCGGAGCCGGGCGTGCGCAGCAATCAGAGCGCGGACATCAATCGCGGCGGCGGCGGCACGGGCAGTAAGCAGGCCAAGACCACCGCCGACACCGAGAGCGAAGTTCACGCGGGCACCAAGAGCGAACAGGTCATCGATCCGCGCGGCATGCCGACGATGCTCACGGTGTCGGTGAATGTGCCGCGGGGATATGTGGCGGCGGAGATCAAGTCCGGCGCTGCGGCGGGAGCGGCGGCGGGCAGCGCGCCCAAGGATCCGACCGATCAAGAGATCACGCAGAAGTTCGACGCCGAGGTGAAGAAGCGGATCCGCGACAGCATCATGCCGATTGTGCGCGCGATGAGCAGCGACGCGGCGAAAACGAATGATGCCGCAGTGCTCGCCGCGTTGCTCGACAGTCGCGTCAACATCGCGCTGATCCCTGGCGACATCGTCGGCACCACGACCGGAACGCAGACCGCAGGCATCTTGGGCACGCTTGCGGGCGGCGGTGGTGGAGGCGGCAGCGGCGGCGGGATGTTTGGCTTGCCCGGCGGCTTGATAGACAAAGCGATCCTCGGCGCGCTCGCGCTCACCGCCGTCGGTCTCATGATCTCGATGGTGCGCAAGTCGGGCAAGACGCCTGATCTGCCCACAGCGGAGGAGCTTGTGGGTCTGCCGCCCGCGCTGGAGGCCAAGAGCGATCTGATCGGTGAGGCGGACGAGACCGACACGCCGATGGCGGGCATCGAAGTCGGCGAGGAAGAGGTTCATTCGCAAAAGGTGCTCGAGCAGGTGCAGGAGTTGGTTGAGAAGACACCGGACTCGGCGGCGAAGATGCTCAACCGCTGGATCACGGTCGAGCCGTGATCGCCGCTGGCGGGGTGTGAGCGCATCGGGTTGGGGGCACGCACACGCTGGTGTGCTGAACGGACAACATCTCAAGCAAACCATTCATGCCGCGCAAGCCCAACGAGAAACTCCCGGATGACCCGTCACAGCTGGAAGGCGTGACCAAGGCGGCAATTCTTCTGTTGGCGGTGGGCCCGGATCGGGCGGCGGGCGTGCTCAAGACGCTCGAAGCCGAAGCCGTCGAGGAAGTGACACGCGAGCTGGCGAGCCTCGGACGCGTGCCCAACGACCTGCAGGCGGCGGTGGTGGAGGAGTTTTATCACCTCACGATCGCGAGCCAGTACGCGAATGAGGGAAATCTTGATTACGCCAAGTCGATCTTGAAGAACTCGCTGGATCCCAAGCAGGCGGATCGCGTGTTGGCGCAGATTCAGACGCAGGTGCAGAAGACGCCGTTTAGTTTCCTGCAGCGGGCCGAGAGCGAGAACCTGCTGACGTTCATTCAAGAGGAGCATCCGCAGACGATCGCGCTGATCGTCTGTCACCTTGCGCACCACAAGGCGGCGGAGATCATCGGCGGCCTGCCTATGGCCAAGCAGGTGGAAGTCATCAAGCGCATGGCGAACATGGAGCAGACCAACCCCGAGGTGATCCGCGAAGTGGAGCGCGGCCTCGAAAGTCGCCTGTCGAGCATGCTGGTGCAGAGCATGGAGAAGGCGGGCGGCGTGCCGACGGTGGCGGAGATTCTCAACCTCGCGGGGCGAGCGACGGAGAAGGCAATCCTCGAAGGATTGGAAGCCGAGGACCCGGACCTGGTCGAGCAGATCCGGCGACTGATGTTCGTGTTCGAGGACATCAAGCAGGTGAACGACAAGGGCATTCAGGCGGTACTCAAAGAAGTCGACAACGACGAGCTCGCGCTCGCGCTCAAGACGGCGAGCGAGGAACTCAAGGAAAAGATCTTCAAGAACATGTCCGAGCGTGCGGCGGCACTCATCCGCGAGGACATGCAGTACATGGGCCCGGTGCGCGTCAGCGATGTCGAATCGGCCCAGCAGCGGATCGTGGACATCGTGCGTCGACTCGAGGAAGCCGGCGATGTGGTCGTGCAGGGCCGCGGCGGCGAGTCGGACTTGATGGTGTAAGAAGTGGCATCGGGCCTCAGGCATTGGGCGATGGTGAAGACGTGGCAGAGTGAGGATTGACTCAGAGTGATTGGGGCGTGACTGACTTTCCGAATGCCGAATGTCTTGAACTCCGTGACTCTTGACTCCGTGACTCTCCTCCATGGCCCTCATCCGCAAATCCGACGTGCAGACCGCCGCGAGGGACGCGATCGTCCTGAACCTCGGCGATGTCGTGCGCGAAGGACAGGGCGTCGTTGAGGCCGCCCGCGAGCAATCGCATCGCATTGTGGCGCAGGCGAAACTGGAGCGAGAAGCGATCATCGCCGGGGCGCGCGAAGAGGGGTATGCGGCAGGTCTGGCGCAGGGACTTGAGAAGGGCCGGGCGGAGGGTGCCGCGCAGGGCAAGCAGAATGCCCACGCGGAGTGGAATCAGCGACTCGCGACATTGCAAAGCGCATGGGGTTCGGCACTCGAAGGCTTCGTCCGTGAACGCGAGAATCTGCTCGCAGCGGCCCGGGTCGACGTACTCCGGCTCGCGCTGAACATCGCCGAACGAGTTACACGCAGACACATCGCGTTGGACTCGTCTGTGGTGCTGGAGCAGATCGCGCGGGTGCTGGAGATGCTGTGTCGCCCGACGCGGCTCAAGGTCCGCGTGCATCCCGATGATGAGTCCGCGTGCCGCGATGCGCTGCCGGGCCTCATCCAGCGGTACGCCGCCGCCGAGCAGGTGGAGATTGTCGTGGATGCGACGCTGGCGCGGGGTTCGTGCGTGGCGGCGGGGGCTGGCGGCGAGATCGACGCCTCGATCACGACGATGCTCGATCGCATCGCCAAGGGAATTCTGCCGTGCGACGCGGAACCCAGCGATCCGCGGCTGACTTCGACGACGGCCGATCCGATGTCGCCACCGCCAGCAACGAATGACGTTCCTCCATCGACATCGGGCGAGGCGGCGTGATGTCGATCAACTGCCTGACTGCCGCGCTCGAGGCCGTGGACCGCGTCGAACCGATGCGAATCGCGGGAAGCGTCGCGGCATTGCGCGGACTCACGGTGCTGGTGGATGATCTGCCGCTGCCGGTGGGTTCGCTCGTGTCGATCGGCAGGCCGGGAAGCGGCTCACGCGGGTCGGCCGAGGTGGTGTTCGGCGAGATCGTCGGCTTCACACGCGAGCAGGCGGTGGTGATGCTTCTCGGGCAGACCAACGGCATCCGTCCCGGCGATCGTGTCGTTGGTGAGGAAGTGCGCCAGACAGTTGGCATCGGGCCGAGCATGCTCGGTCGTGTGGTCGACGGCCTCGGGCGGCCGATCGACGGCGGCGGGGCACTGCACGAACTGATGCACATGCCGCTGAACCCCGAGCCGATCCGGGCGCTGCGACGCAGGAGAATCTCGCAGCGTCTGACCACCGGCCTGCGCGCGGTCGATTTGATGACAAGCGTCGGGCGCGGCCAACGACTGGGCATCTTCGCGGGTCCCGGCGTCGGCAAGTCGACGCTGCTGGGCACGATCGCGAAGCGCACCGACGCGGACGTGAACGTCATCGCGCTCATTGGTGAACGCGGGCGCGAGGTGAAGGACTTTATCGAGCACAGCCTGGGCGGCGAAGGCCTGCGCCGCTCGGTCGTCATCGTCGCGACGGGCGACGAGTCGCCGTTGCTGCGGATTCGGGCCGCGAAAGTCGCGTGCAGCGCGGCGGAGTACTTCAGGGCTCAAGGTCGCGATGTGATGCTGATGATGGACTCGGTGACACGATTCGCCCAAGCCCAGCGGCAGGTGGGCCTGAGCGTCGGCGAACCGCCGGCGACGAAGGGGTACACCCCGAGTGTGTTTGCGGCGATGGCGCTGCTGCTGGAGCGAGCGGGCGCGATCGAGGATGCGGGTGGCGGTGATGTTTCTCGCGGCGGTTCGGTGACTGGGCTGTACACGATCCTCGTCGAAGGCGACGACATGACCGAGCCGATCGCTGATGCGGCCCGCGGCATTCTCGACGGGCATCTCATTCTCTCTCGCAAACTCGCTCAGCGGTCCCACTACCCGGCGGTTGACGTGCTGGATTCGATCAGCCGCGTCGCGGACGACATCTGCGATCGTGACCAAATCGCCGCACGCCAGTCGATCATGCGGATGATGGCGGTGTACAAGGATGTGGAGGATCTGGTGCAGATCGGTGCATACGCCAAGGGCAGCAACCCCGAGGCCGACGTGGCGATCGAGTACCACCCGGCGATCGTCGCGCTACTGCGGCAAGGACGCGAGGATGTCGAGGGATTCAACGAAGCACGCCAGAAGATGCTGCGACTGGCGCAGCAGTCGTCGGAGTCGCTCACGCGGTTGATGAAGGCGAGGGGTCGCTGATGCCCAAGTTTCGCTTTGAACTCGAAGCGGTGCTCAAGGCGCGGCTCGCGGCCGAGCGGCAGAAGCAACTCGCGCTCGCGAGGCTGGAGCAGGAACGGCTTCAGATCGAAGACTACATCCGCACATGCCAACGTCAGATTCGCGCCGAGACGCAGGACCTGCGTGATCATCTCGCCAACGAGCGTGAAGCGAGTATCGAGCAGCGACGGGAGTCATGGCGCGGCGACACGAACGATGGCGGCGGTGTAGACATCCGCGCTGTGAAGTTGCAGGCCAGTGCCGCGCTGCATCAAGTCGGCGAGGCCCAGCGTGCGGTGTTGCAACTGGCGGGCGTGCATACGCGGATCGAGAGAGCCCGACTCGAACTGCTGGAGGCGACGACCGCGCGGAAGGCAGTGGAGGCGCTGAAGGAGAGGCGATTCGAAGCCTGGCGCGAGGCCCAGAACAAGAGCGAGGCCGCAATGCTCGATGAGATCAGCGTCATGCGGGCTCGACATCGCAACGAGGAGGCGGCATGAAATCGCTGTGGACCGCGGTATCGATCATCGCCATCGCCAATCTGCTCGCGCTGCTCGCGTTCGCGGGCTGGCTCAAGTCGTCGGATCGGTTGAATGTCGAGCGCGTGAACGCGGCGAAGTCGCTGTTCGTCCAAACGATCGGACAGGAGAACGCCGCCAAGGCCGCGGAAGCGGCGAGGGCGGAAGAAGAGAAGAAGAAGGCCGAGGAAGCCGCCAAGGCCGCACGCCCGCCGCTGACCGCGAGCGAGCAACTGGCGGCGAAGTTGCAGGCGTCGGAACTGGATCGCCAGAAGGTCGAACGACTTCGCCGCGAAGTCGACGACCTGAAGAAGAGTCTGGTGCAGGAGCGTGAGGAACTCAATACGCAGCGTGTCGCGTTCGAGGCCGAACGCAAGGCGTTCGCGGACATGCGGGCAAAACTTGCCGAGGACGAGGGGAACGCGCAGTTCAAGAAGACGCTGAGCGTCATCGACAATCTCAAGCCGCCGATCGCGGCGATTCTGCTGCAGGAGCAGATGGGTGCGAATCGCGAAGGGATCGATCAGGTGGTGAGTTATCTGAACGCGCTTGATGAGTCCAAGCGAGCGAAGATCGTCGCTGAGTTCGCCAAGAGCGACCCGAAACTGGCAGCGGATTTGCTTGAACGCCTCAGGACGCGCGGGCTTCTCGCGCGCAAACCTGAGGAACCGGTCAAGTGACGAGCAGCGCCAGCACCGTCGCACTCATTCCGAAGCCTTCCAGCACGCCGCGTGGCAAGAGTGTCGCGCAAGGCGTGCTCGCGATCGCGCCGACTTCGCGCACCGCCCGCGCAGAAAACGCGGCGAGTACGGCGAAGGACGCCAACGCGGCTTCATTCTCGGATGCGCTCAAGGACGCGACGAGAACCGGGAAGCGGCAAGCCGAACGCGGACCGGCCGCAGGCCATGACACGCGACAGGATCAGACGGCAAGCGACGCAAACGTGCGCGACGACGCGCCGGAAACGCGCGATGCAGTCCCCGGCAAGAGCGCAAGTGACTCGATGACACGCGAGACTTCTGCAGCTCCGGCGGACGATGCCGTGAGCGAGCCCGAGCCGACGGCCCAGGTCGACAGCACATCGCCGACCGATGCGAAGCCCGCCACGAGCATTGCAAGCACCGCTGCCAGCGCGGTCAGCGTCGAGAGTGTTGCGAGCGAGTCAGTCCAGAGTGCGGCAGCGCAGAATGCGGCGGGCGCGACTTCCAAGAGCGTCGTGAACAAGAGCAAGGCGAAGGCGACCGATCCGCTTGGTCTGATTCCGCGCGAGCACGCCGCGACCAACGAATCGGCCAGCGGTGCGAGCGCGAAGAACGCCGAATCAGCGAACCCCGATGCGCGAGGCACCGCGGCAGGTGATGACACGATCGTCCTTCAGGGTCAGGCCTCGACGGTCGCCTCCGAGGCGCAGATGTCGACGGCGTCCGACACGGCGGCGAGTGTGTCGTCGCGTGCCAGGGAATCGGAAGCGGACGCGGACGCATCGAAGAACGACAGCGATGCAACCCCCGCGAAGACGAATGATCGCTCCGACGCTGCCCATGCCGCACGCGAGTCCCACAGGGACGTCGCGAACACTCGCGACGCGCAGCAGGCGACGCCGCTCGCGCGAGAATCGGTCGGGCACGATGCGACCGCGCGAGAGGGGAATCTCGCGGGGTTCGACGCGGCCGCCACACGCGGCGGCACTTCAAACAAGGGCGACGCGATCAAACTCGCGGTGTCCATGGCGGCGCACGGCACCGAGTCGACCGATGGCGCGGCCGAGTCGCTGAACGCGCAGGCCGCTCGCGGGCTCGCCGCCGCCTTCAAGCACAAGGGCGGTACGGTCACGCTCAACCTCACGCCCGAGACGCTCGGCCAGATCAAGGTGAAGATTACGGTCGATGATGCCAAGGTCTCGGCACTCATTCAGACCAGCACCGAGCAGGCCAAGCGGATGCTCGAACAGAGCGGCGAAACGCTCCGCAGCGCACTCGAAAGCAAAGGTCTGAGCGTTGATCGTCTTCAGATCACGCACGTCTCGCCGACGATGAATGAACTGCGCGATGTGGGACGTTCGTCGAACGATGGGCGACAACAGGGTGATTCCCCGCAGCAGCAGACGGGCGGCGACTCGCGCTCCTCCGGCGGCGGTGGATCGAATGGCGGCGGCGGACAGGGCTCGTTCGAGGATCAGGCCCGCGCTTGGCGCGAGCCGCGTGCGGGCGGCATCTTTGATCTCGGCGAGTTGAACACCGAGTTGACCGGCGTCGCAAGCAGCGTGGGCGCGCCCGCCGCGTCACCAGTCTCCGCGATGCGATCAAGCGCAGGGAATGCGTTCGTCGCGCCAACCACGCGCGATGGCGCTCGGGTGGGCGTTGTCAGGCTGAGCGTGGATGCGTTGGCCTGAGGTTTGCTGTCTTCTTCGCACACGCCGGTGCTCTGCGCCCGGTGTTGATGTGGAGACTCTCCCATGGCCGTCGACGGTGTCTCAGGATCAAGCACCGGCAGCACCTCCCGGACCGGCTACAGCGCGCTGTCGTCCGAGGACTTCACCAAGATCATCTTCGCGGAGTTGTCGCGCCAGGATCCGCTCTCTCCGCAGGACACGGGCAAGTTGCTCGATCAGATCGCGACCATTCGCAACATCCAGTCGAACACCGATCTCACAACCGATCTGAAGTCGATCGTGAAAGAGACGCAGTTCGCCTCCGCCGCGTCGACGATCGGCAGCATGATCAGCGGGCTTACGGCGGACTTCGAGCGCGTCGAGGGCACGGTGATCTCGGTCGGTCGCGGCAGCGACGGCGTCGCCGTCAATGTCAGCACCAAGAAGGGCATCAAGCAGGTGCCGTTCAGCAACATCTCCGAGTTCCTCGACCCGAGCAAGTTGCCGAAGACGAACTGATCTGTGTCGCCTGAACTCGTGGGAACACGACCATGACCAGCAACGCCTCCGATCTTCTGCGCGGTCTCGCCTCGGGCATCTTGCCCGGCGGCGTCGACGCCAGCAAGCGCAACAACTCCACCGCTTCTGGCGTCAGCGGTTCGAGTTTCTCGCAACTCTTCGCGGCTTTGGCTGAGCAAGGCAGCGGCCTGCCCGTGAGCGTGGCCAAGAACACCGATCTGAAACTGACCGAAGAGCAGATGAAACGTGTCGCGCGGGCCGCCGACAAGGCCCAGGCCCAGGGTGCGTCGCGAGCATTGGTGATGATCGACGGCCAGGCCCTGCAACTCGATGTGGGCGTGCGCCAAATCACGGGCAAAGTGGATATGAACGCCGCCGATGTGCTGTCGGGCATCGACGCCGTTGTGTGGGCGGAGGCGAAAGACGGCGCGGCGGGGGCCAAGGATGGTTCGTCGCTCGCGCAGAAGAGCGTTGGCACGCTCGGCTTCAAAGACCTGAACGGGTGGAACCCGTCGCTGTTGCGCCTGTTGGGCGCAAGAGAGGGCGCGCACGGAGGCGCGGGATCGGGCGATGCGTTGGGCGCGGCATGAGGCCCGTCATAATCGTGCGTGGTCGCGGGTCAGGATGACGCCGCGGCCGATTGGCGACGGAGTCGCCGATGCACACCTCGACATGGCAACGCCTTTGCGTTGACACGTCAGAGACGCAGGCGCGGCACGGAGTTGCGGCGCGGCACCCACGGCGGCGGAGTCCGCTGAGGTCCATCCGCGGAGCGAGATTCACCCCTTCATGCCACGGGCGCGACGATCTCGCATCGTCGCGTCGCGGCACGGATGTCGACGTTCGCGCTCGCCTCGACGAGCACGCCCGCGACACGGCGATCACGCGCTCGCGTGGCGTCATGTTCGATTCGTTCAACCACCGACGAGAACCAGCCCATGGCTTCCACAACCGCTCTGCTCACCGGCCTTTCCGGGATGAACGCCAACTCCCGGATGCTTGACGTCATCGGCAACAACATCTCCAACGCGAACACCTACGGCTTCAAGGGCAACCGCATGCTCTTCAGCAGCATGTTCGCACGCACTCTCTCCACAGGCACCCAGCCCGGCGACACCACCGGCGGCACCAACCCTTCGCAGGTCGGCCTCGGCGTCACCATCGCCGGCACGCAGCGAAACTTCCGCAACGGCACGATCTCGACCACCGGCGACAGCCGCGACCTGGGCATCGAAGGCGAGGGCATGTTCATCGTCTCGCAGGGCAACACCAACTTCTACACCCGCGCTGGCGCGTTCCGACAGAACAATGCCAACGACCTCGTCACCATCACCGGCGAACGTCTGATGGGCTACGGCGTGGACGCGAACTTCAACCTGCAGACCGCGACGATTCAGCCGCTCAACATCCCGCTCGGCACGCTGACGCTTGCCGAGGCGACGACGGAGACCGGCTTCTCAGGCAACCTCCGCGCCAATGGTGATGTGCCGACGCACGGTTCACAGAACGCGCTCAACGCCTCACCGACCTCGGGCTTCACTGACACCACCGGCGCGTTTGTCACGACGGCAACGCTGCTCACCGCGGTACAAGACCCCAATCTCGCGCTCGGCAACGCCCGCTTCAGCGTCGGTCAGATCATCGAAATCAGCGGCGCGGAGCGTGGCCTCAAGGGTTCGAGCAATCGCACGCTGCCCGATGCCCGTCTGACGATCACAGGCACGACAACGATTCAGGATCTGATGACCTTCATTCAGCAGGCTGCGGGCATCGACCCCAGCACCGGCGCAAACCCCGACGGCATCATCCCCGGTGTTGCGCTCGATCCGCTGACCGGCGAGATCAGCATCAACGGCAACACGGGTACCGCCAACGATCTGACGTTTGACACGGCTGACATCAATCTTCTCTCGTCGACGGGGACCAAGATCAGCAACCCCTTCATCGCCGCCAAGACACTGACCGCCGACGGCGAGAGCGTGCAGACGAGCTTCGTCGCGTATGACTCACTCGGTTCCGCCGTCACAGTGAGCGCGACGATGAGCCTCGTGTCCAAGGGCGCGACTGGCGGCACGACGTGGCGCTACATCCTCGACTCGGGTGATGACAGCGATGTGAACATCCTGCTCGGTTCGGGCACCGTGAACTTCGACGACAAAGGCAAACTCCAGACCACAACCCCGATCAGCGTCACCGTCGATCGCGCCAACACCGGCGCGACCACGCCGCTGACGTTCAGCATCGAACTCGGCGGCACCAAAGGCAACATGACCGCCCTCGCGGACAACGGCGCGGCGGCCAAGTCGAGCGTGACCGCGACGTATGTCAACGGCGCGCCCATCGGCACGCTGAACTCATTTGCCGTCGGCCAGGACGGCAAGATCACCGGTACGTTCAGCAACGGTCTTGGCCGCGTCGTTGGTCAGGTCGCACTGGCGAAGTTTGCCAACTACGAAGGCCTCGTCGACTCGGGCAACAACCTGTATTCACTGGGGCCGAACTCCGGCACGGCTCAGATTACCACGCCGCAGGCGCTCGGTACCGGCAAGATCGTCGGTGGCGCGCTGGAACTGTCCAACGTCGACCTGGGCAAAGAGTTCATCGACCTGATCCAGGCCCAGACCGGCTACTCGGCGTCGACGCGCATCATCACCACCACGAATGAACTGATGCAGCAGTTGCTCGCACTGGGTCGGTAACGCCAGTCGCCTGACCTGAAATCGGTGCCTTGACGCGGCGGTGCTGACTCATGACAAGCGCGAACCATGCCCCTCAGCTTTCCTCCTCATCTTCGTCATTCGGGTTTGAGCGACCCCGCCGCGCCGGCCGATAACGCTGGGGTCGGGGCGCGCGGCGTGGGCATTGCGGCGATTCGACATGTCGGAGGCGTGGCGTGGAAAGTGCAGCACTCGATCAGGACTTGATGCTGCTCGCCGCCGTGGGCGCGTGCGCGATCGCCGCGGCGGTCTTGGCCGTCGCCGCCGCGTGGCTTTTGCGCCTTGACCAGCGATTCGGCTTCACGCGCCCTGCGACACCTGCGCTGGACGAACTCATTGACACGCTCTCCGCCGTCGGCGACGACGCCTCACGCGTGCAGTGGCTCGCCAACAGCATCGACGGCCAAGCCGCCGCGTTGATCGCCACCGGATTACGCCTCGTGCGCGAGAAGGCTGAGCCGCTTGCCTTCGGGCGCGAGATGCTTCGCGTCGCCGCCGGCCCGACCAACTCACGCGCCATCGATCGTCGACTCGCCCGACTTCTCGTGCTTGCTGTTCTTGCCGGCTCGATCACCATCGTCGCGTGGGCGTTGCCGCTGCTCGGCTCTTCCGACGGCTGGGCCCGCGTCGCGGTCGGTCTCGGCTACGTCGGCGTGCTCGCGCTCTTCACGTCCGCCGCGTTCTCCGGCGGTCACCAGCCTCGCGTCGGTGTCAGCGACGCGCTCGTCCGCAAACTCATCGTCGTCGCGTTCCTTGGTGTTTCCGTGGGCGAAGGCCGCGCGCAGATCCGCTCGCGCCTGCTCGAAGCCGCCCAGCGTCGCGACGCCGCCGTCGTGCAAGCGGCATGAGCCCGGTGCTCCTCGAGGCGCCTTTGCGGTCCAATAACAACCCATGGGCGGTCGCTCCGCGCGAATGTGACGCGCGTGAAGCGTCTCGTCTCACGCCGTTCGTACGCGACACCTCAGCGGACGCGTCAATGGACCGATAGAACCCGCGTGTGTCGTGCCGCGGCCTCCGACGGATCGGAGCGCCCCGGCGTCGGCGGCGGGAGTCACGGACGATGGCCGAGGAAGCACCCAAGACCGAAGGCGGCGAGGCGTCGACCGCGAAGTCCAAGCCGCCCATGAAGACCTTGCTCATCGTCGCCGTCCTCATGGTCGTCGAAGGGGCGGCCGTCTTCGGCATCATGAGCATGCTCGGGCACAAGCCCGCCGAGGCCGAAGCCAAGCACATCGAAGGCGAAGCCGAGGCCGACGAGGAGAAACTCGTCGAAGTGCCGCTCACCGAGGATAAGTTCCAGAACATGCAGACTGGCAAGGCGTGGATCTGGGATGCCTCCATCTTCTTCCAAGTCAAAAAGAAGCATCAGGAGGACGTCGTCACCCAACTGGGTGAGCGTGCCGCCGAGGTGAAAGAAGGCATCGCCCGAATCTTCCGACGCGCCCGCCACAACGAACTGCAGGAGCCCGGTCTCGAGACGCTCACGCGCCAACTGACGGCGTTCTTGAACGAGACCCTCGGTCCGACCGCCGAGGGACACCCCAAGGTCGTCCGCGTCCTGATCCCCAAGTGCCGCGGCTTCAAGGCCGACTGAGAACGAGATCGCAAGGTCGCACCGCGTGACCATCACTCGGCGGCCAGCTCGCGCAAAAAACGCGCTCATGTGTGCCTACTCGCGCCTTTCCCGCGCACGAGCGGACATCCATGCGCGGAAAAGTGGCGTTTTACAGTGACGCGGGCCGATACGCGGATGCTCTGAGGCTCGGCTGGGCCTCGGCGTGATCGGGCGGAGCCCGATGTCGGGTCGTGTGTGTCGAGGGCGGTCGCCCTCGGCGGGCACGCCATCGAAAGCGAGGCCAGGATGGCCGACGACGCAACCAACACTCCCGCGGGCGACGCCGCGCCGACACCCGACGCACCGAAGACGGCGAAGGAGAACGCCGCCGAAGCCGCGCTCCGCGCTGCCCAGGCCGCGATCGCGAGTTTGAATGACGATGTGAACGAAGCGGTCGCGCCGAGTGCCGCGAGGGCGCCCGAACCGGTCGCCGAAGCACCCGTCGCACGCCCGGCGATGGCCGTGCCACCCCCCGACGCCAAGCCGTTCAACTTCGCCGACCTTGCGGCGGCGGTCGGCGCGGAGCAGGCCAAGGGCATCGACCTGCTCAGCGATGTCAATCTCAATGTCAAGATCGAACTGGGACGCACGCGCATGCTCGTCGAGGATGTGCTCCGCCTCAGCGAGGGCGCGGTCGTCGAACTGGACAAACTCGCCGGCGACCCCGTCGATATCTACGTCAACGAGCGCCATATCGCCCGCGGCGAAGTGCTCGTCCTCAACGACAACTTCTGCGTGCGCATCCACGAGATTCTCAAGGCGGACGGGCAGGAGGCCAAGGCGGGCTGAGCCCGTCCAGACGTGAGCGCGGGCCGAGCGAGAAGGATTCGCATTCGGCACGACGCGGGGCATGGGTCGAACAACGCGGGACGCGCCGTTCTGTGCCGTCCCCTCGAGCCTCTTCTCGAGGCGCAGCGGCCAGAAGCCAGGACGGCGACATGGGCTGGCGGATGCGGATCAACCGAGGTTTGTGTTGTCTGGTCGCGAGCACGGCGGCGTGGTGTGCGCCGTGCGCCGACGCCGACGGGCACGCCTCGCCCCTCGTCGGACCGCCGCTGCCCGACGTGTCGAGTCAGACGACGACAAGCGCTGCGAACACGTCCGCTCCGAATGCCGCGGATGCGCCGCGTGCGTCGAACGACGGCGCGGTCGAATCCCGCACGCTCGGCCCCACGAAGAAGCCAGCCAAAACGGACGCTCCAGCGGCGCAGCAAAAGGAATCCGCCGCCCAAGCGGGGGCCGCCAGTCAGGCGATGACGACGGTGGGGGCCCTCATTCTCGTCGTCGCCCTCATCCTCGCCGCCGCATCGGTGTTCAAGAAACTCGCGCGGCACGGCGGCTCGCTCGCGGGCGGCTTCGGCCCCGGCGGCCGCTCACCCGCTGGCCTCCTTGCCGTGCTCGGTCGCTATCCGATCGCCGGCGGCCAGACGCTTGTTCTCCTGAAGGTTGATCGTCGTGTGCTTCTGCTCAGCCAGACACGCAGCGGTCGTTTCGGCTCCACTGTCAATCTCAGCACACTCTGCGAGATCACCGAAGCCGAGGACGTGGCGTCGATCCTCAGCAAAGCCAGCGACGAAGAAGGCCGCTCGCTCGCCCGCACGTTCGAGCGCGTGCTCCGTGCGTCGGAGAATGACACGGACAAGACCCTCGCCCGGGCCGCGACACCCGCACCTGTTGTTGATGTCCGGCGCGGCACGGCCGCCCAGCGTGCGGCGACCGTGAACGAGCGAGCAACGGCCCACAACTCCGCCATCGCCGCCGCCACGGTGTTTCCCGACTCAATCTCTCGCCCCGCGCCAGCGCCGATCGCGCGCTCGGTCACGGTGCGACCCTGGCAGCCGCAGACGGGCGCGGAATCCGTCGAAGCCATTCGTCGCCGATTGAATGCGCTGCGCAGCGAGACACCGCGCTCGGCCCGCCCGTTCGCGGGGGCTCGCGCATGAGCCGAGCGCTGCTGATGCTCGTCGCGATCACGACCGCGCTGGTCTGCGGCATGGCATCCGCGCAGCAGTTCGGCCCGCCCGCAAGCGATGCGGGCTTGGTTGCGGGCCCTACCGCGGACTTCGCAAGTCTCAATCCCATCACCGTGCTCGACGGCGTGGCCCGCACGCTGCCGGGCGGCGCGGGCGCGAACACCACCGCAGATTCCCCACTGAGCGGCGGCGTCTCCGGCCCCATCAGCATCCTGCTCCTGCTCACGGTCATCACGCTCGCGCCGTCGATCATTCTCATGACGACGTGCTTCATGCGGATCATCATCGTGCTCGGGCTGCTGAAGCAGGCGATCGGTGCGCAGTCGATCCCGCCGCCGCAGGTCATCACCGCGCTTGCGCTGTTCATGACGCTGCTGGTGATGACGCCGACGATTGATCGCATCCACACCGAGGCGATCGCGCCGTATCGGGCGGGCGAGATCAGAGACCCGGAAGTGCTGTGGAACAAGGCCAAGCAGCCGGTCCGCGATTTCATGTTTGACCAGATCGACGCCACCAACAACTGGTCGTCGGTCTACATGGTGCTCGAATACCGCGGGATCGACGCTTCCGAGCCCGAGAAACTCACCCGCGCCGACGTCGACATGGTCTCGCTGATCCCGGCATTTATGCTCAGCGAACTCAAGACCGCGTTCCTCATGGGCTTCCGCGTCTACCTGCCGTTCCTCGTGATCGACATCGTCATCAGCACGCTGCTGATCTCGATGAGCATGATGATGCTGCCGCCGGTGCTGATCAGTCTGCCATTCAAACTGCTGCTTTTCGTGCTCGTCGACGGCTGGACCCTGCTCGCGGGCAGCCTCATGCACAGCTTCTCAAACGCGAGCAATCCCAAACTGAGTCTGCTCGCGCCGGTGACAGACTTTGTCGGACCCGCGACGCCGTGGATCGCGCGCGCGAACGACACGCTCGGCGCGGCGCTCGCGACGTTTGGGCTGGGCTGAACCCTCGCAGTGACAGACGTGGAGATGACCGATGGGCGATGAAACGACACTCGAACTTGTGCGTCAGGCACTGGTGATCTCACTCAAGATCGCCGCCCCCATCCTTCTCGCCGGCGTCGTCGTCGGCCTCGTCATCAGTCTCTTGCAATCGGTGACGAGCATTCAAGACCAAACGATCAGCCTGGTGCCCAAACTCGTGATCATGGTGCTCGCCGCCGTCGTGCTCATCCCGTGGATCACCCAGCGCCTCATCGACTACACGCAGGAACTCTTCCGTCTTTTCTGACTGTCTGGCATTCTGCCGCTTTGTTTCCCTGACGTTCTGACTCCGTGACTTCTTCATGCCTCTCCTCGATCACGCGATCCCGTTTCTGCTGGTGCTCTTCCGTCTCGCGGGGGTCTTCATCGCCGCGCCCTTGCTCTCAAGCACGATGCTGCCGATGCGATTCAAGTTTCTGATCGCGTTCATGCTCGCCGCGGTGGTCTATCCCGTGCTGCCTGGCGCGATGCAAACGGCACCGACGTTTGACCTGTTCGCACTGCTCCCGATGATGGTTGCCGAGGCCCTCATCGGCTTCGTGCTCGGCGTACTCGCCGCTGTTCCGCTTCAATGCCTCGAAGCCAGCGGCACGCTGATGGGTCAGCAGATGGGCTTCGGCCTGGCCCGCGTCTACAACCCCGAACTCGATGCCGAGGTCGATCTGCTCGGCCAACTCATGTTCTATCTGGGCTTCGGCGCGTTCCTTGCCCTCGGTGGCCTCGGCCACCTCATCGGCGCGATCGTCGAGACCTTCCGCCGCGTGCCCATCGGCGGCAGCGGCCTCATCGCCGCGCCCCTCGAGGGCTTTCTCTCGCTCCTGCTCTCGGGGCTTGAGCTCGCTCTCCGCGTCAGCGCGCCCGTCACCGCGATCATCCTGCTGCTCGTCATCGTCTTCGGCGTCATCGGCAAGACCATGCCGCAGATGAACGTCATGAACATCGCGTTCACCTTCAAAGTCGCTGCGGGGCTGGGCATCATCGCCCTCTCCACGCTCAGCATCTCCAACGTCGCGGGTGATGAAGTCGCCCACGCGCTCCGCTTCGCCCAGCGTTGGGCAAGCGGCCTCGAAGCTCGTCCTCTCACACAGCCGTGATCGCCACCAGATCGCGCCGCACCCGGAGTAGCCCGCGCAAATGGCCGAGGAAATGGGCGAACGCACCGAAGACCCCACGCCGCGCCGGCTCAGTGAAGCGCGCGAGAAGGGGCAGATCGCCAAGAGCCAAGACCTCTCGGGCGCGATCGATCTCATCGGTGCCGCCCTGCTCATCATCGTCCTCGGCGGCGTCATGCTCAAGTCACTGGGCGTCGCGATGCGCGGCATCTACGAAGACCCGTCGGGACTCGCCGTCACCAGCACAGAGGCGATGCTTCAGACGCTCACCGGCTCGATGGCCCAGACGCTCGTCACGCTGTCGCCGTTTCTGCTCGGACTCTTTCTCATCGGCGTGCTGTCGCAGATGGTGCAGGTTGGCTTCCTCTTCACCACCAAGCCGCTTGAACCCAACTTCGAACGACTCAACCCGATCGCGGGCTTTGGCAAACTCTTTGCGATGCGTAACGTCGTCAAAACGGGCATGAACTCGGTCAAGATGGCCGTCGCGCTCGGCGTCGGCGGTCTGGTCATCGCACGCCAGCTGCCGATGATTGTTGCCCTGCCGCAACTGGAGATGGTTCCCGCGCTCGCGATGGCCGGGATGCTCGCGCTCGAACTCGCGGCGTGGCTGCTTGCGATCCTCCTCGCCGTCGGCGTCGCCGACTGGCTCTACCAGCGCTTCCAGCACCATCGCGATCTGCGCATGACCAAGCAACAGGTCAAGGAAGAACGCCGTGACATGGACGGCGACCCCATGATCAAGGCCCGGCGCTTCAAGGTCATGCGTGAGATTCTCGCCCAGCGCACGCGTCAGGCCGTGCCCACCGCCGACGTCATCATCACCAACCCCACGCACTTTTCGGTCGCCGTCAAGTATGACGACGCCAAGATGCGCGCCCCCAAAGTCGTCGCCAAGGGCGTTGATCACCTCGCCATGCAGATCCGCCAGATCGCGATGACGCACGAGATACCAATCGTCGAACGTCCGCCCCTCGCTCGCGCCCTCTACTACGGCGTCGAAGTTGGGCACGAGATACCCGAAGAGCAGTACCAGGCCGTCGCCGAGATTCTCGCCTACGTCTACCGACTGGAGAAGCAAGCCGCGTGAGTGTCGCGTGACGTAACACCCCATGGCCAAGGCACGACCCAAACCCGTCGCAGTTGCAGCCGCCCCAGTCGAGGCCGCCGCGCTGCCGCTCGTGCTTCCCGCGTGGCTGCACAGACTCAAGAGCTATCGCGGGCTCTTCGTGCCCATTGCCTTCGTGTCGATGCTCGCGGTGATCCTCATCCCGTTGCCGCCGGCGGTGATGGACGTGCTGATCGCGCTCAACATCAGCCTCTCGATCATCATCCTGCTCACGACGATCTACATGGAGCATCCGCTGGACTTCAGCGTCTTCCCGTCGCTGCTGCTGGCGACCACGCTGTTCCGGCTCGTGCTCAACATCGCCTCGACGCGACTCATCCTCACAGCCGATGCCGATTCGCCCGAGGCCGCCGCCGCCGTCGCCGGTCACGTCATCATGGCCTTCGGCGAGTTTGTCGCGGGCAAGTCGCTGTTCGTCGGCATCGTGCTCTTCCTCATCCTCGTGATCGTGCAGTTCGTGGTCATCACCAAGGGCGCGACGCGCATCGCTGAAGTTGCCGCCCGTTTCACCCTCGACGCCATGCCCGGCAAGCAGATGGCGATCGACTCGGACCTCAACGCGGGCGTCATCGACGAGAACGAAGCCCGCCGCCGCCGCGCCCGCGTCTCGCAAGAGGCCGACTTCTTTGGCGCGATGGACGGTGCCGGCAAGTTCGTCCGCGGCGACGCCATCGCTGGCCTCATCATCACCGCCGTCAACGTTGTTGGTGGCTTCGCCGTCGGCATGATCGATCGCGGCTGGCCCGCCGATCAGACCGCATCGGTCTTCACCAAGCTCACCATCGGCGACGGTCTCACGAGTCAGATTCCCTCATTCGTCATCTCCATCGCCTCCGCCCTTATCGTCACACGCTCCGGCTCCAAGGAGCAACTGGGCGAAGAACTCGCCGATCAGGTCGTCAGCCAGCCCAAGGGTCTGATGGTCACCGCGGGTTTCCTCGTCGCGCTCGCGTTCACGCCGCTGCCATCGCTGCCGCTGCTGGTGACGGCCGGTGCGCTCGCGGGTCTCTCCTACATCATGACCAGCGCACGTCGAAAAGGCCTCGCCCAGCAGCAACAACAGAAGATTGATGCCGCCCCCAAGACCAACGAGCCCCCGCCCGTCGAAACACTCCTCAAGGTCGACACCCTCGAACTCGAAGTCGGCTACGCCCTCGTCTCGCTCGTCGACACGCACCAAGGCGGCGACCTGCTCGACCGCATCTCCGCCATCCGTCGCTCGCTCGCGGTTGAACTCGGCCTCGTCATGCCGCCGGTGCGCATCCGCGACAACATGCAACTCCCCGCGACGCAGTATCGCGTCAAGATCCGCAACAGCGTCGTCGCCGAGGGCGACACCCGCCCCGGCAAACTCCTCGCCATGGATTCGGGCATCGCCAGCGGACAGGTCCAGGGCGAACGCACGCGCGAGCCCGCGTTCGGTCTCGATGCCTACTGGATCGAACCCGCCCTCCGCAGCCGCGCCGAGACCATGAACTACACCGTCGTCGAGCCTTCCGCCGTGCTCGCGACCCACATGACCGAACTCGTCAAGCGTCACGCCGACGAACTGCTCACGCGCGAGGAAGTCGGCAACCTGCTCGAACAACTGAAACAGAAGACGCCCAAACTCGTCGAGGAAACCGTTCCCGCCATCATCAAGACCGCCGACCTGCAGAAGGTTCTCCAGAACCTCCTCCGCGAGCGAGTGCCGATCCGCGACCTCGAAACCATCCTCGAAACCCTCGCCGACTGGGGCGCCAAGACCAAGGACCTCGACGTGCTCACCGAGTACGTCCGCAACGGCCTGCGCCGCTCGATCTGCCAGCAGTACGCCCAGCCCGGGGACCATGGCCGCATGAAACTCTTCTGCGTCACGCTCGACCCCACGCTCGAAGACCTCATCAACGGCTACATCGATCGCGGCAGCGGCGGCACCGTCGTCAGCATCCCCGCCCGCGTCGCCGCCAAGGTCGCCGAGCAAGTCGTCACCGCGCTCGGCATGGTCACCAGTGCAGGGGCGGCACCGGTCGTCATCGCCTCGCCTCAGGTCCGCGCCGTCGTCCGCCAGATCGTTGAACCCAATTTGCCAGGCGTCGCGGTTCTCGGCTACAACGAGATTGTCACCGGCATCGACGTCGAGTCTGTCGCCCTCGTCATGCCGCCGGAGATGGCCGGCGTCGCCGCCGCGGCGTGAGTTGCGCAACCACTCGCCCGCCACGCGAAAATTCCTGCTTCTTCGCCGTCCCTCCTCCCCATCGCGATTCGCTTTCGCTATGCTCCTTCCAGTCGCGCTCGGGCGCGGACCGATAGGAACCTCGGACTCGTTGGTGGACGCTTTTCTTCAGTGTTGACGCGCGGGCGGAGCCCGCCACAGGTCGAATGTCCGTGCCGCACGCCGCGTTGAATTCCTTCACCGCGTCCTCGACACGTCGCTTCGCCAGGCCAGGATGGCATGATGGACCTCAAGACGTATCGCGGCTCATCGATGGCGGAAGCCCTCGCCGAGGTCAAAAAAGACCTGGGGAAGGACGCGGTCATCCTTCACGCCCGCACCACCAAGGCCGGCGGCGTGCTCGGCTTCGGCGGCAAGCCCCTCGTCGAGATCACCGCCGCCCCGGCCGATGCCGCTCGTCCTGTCTCCCGTTCCAGTTCCCCGGTTCGCGCCGCACGTGCCGACGCCTTCCGCTCTGAAGAATGGAAGCGAGAGGCCGATCCCGCCCTCGCCACCCTTGCCCGGGCCAGCGGCACGGCCAGTTCAACGCCAGCCGCCTCCCCGGCTTCACAGCAATCCGCCGAGCCGCCGATGATCCGCACCCGTGCGGTCGACGTCGCCAACATCTCCCCGCGTGCCGCCCTCGAGTCTCGCCAATCTGCCGGTCACGCTTCTGGTCCGTCCGCGAGCCAGCCCGCCATGTCCGTCGTCCCCGTCGCGTCGCGCCCGGTGTCTGATCTGGCCGCCGCCCGCCTCGGCGCACTGAATCCGCCGCGCCCCGCCAACGATCGCCCGACTTCCGATCGCCTCAGCACGCCGACGCGCCTCGCCCCCGATTCCCAGACCGCCTGGTCTTCCCTCGAAGATGAACTCGCCTCCATCAAGCGCCTCGTCGGCCAAGTCCTCCAGTGTGCCCGCCGCAGCCCCGCCGTCATGGCCTCGGACAACCCCGGCGCCGCCGTCATGAACCTTGGCGGCATGCCCACGCCGCTCTTTGACGACTACATGCTCATGCTCGATGCCGGCCTTGACGGGGCTCTCGCCGAGCAGATCGCCGGTCGCATCCGCGATGAACTCGACCCCGCCGAGCTCGCCGACGCCGCCATCGTCCGCAACGCCGTCCTCCGCCACATCGCCGCCCTCGTCCCCACGCGATCTTCCGCCGCCCCGGGCATCGGCGATGCCCCGCTCACGATCGCCCTCGTCGGTCCCACCGGTGTCGGTAAGACCACCACCATCGCCAAAGTCGCTGCCACCTACAAACTCCGGCATGGCCGGCGCGTCGGCCTCATCACCAGCGATACCTACCGCATCGCCGCCGTCGATCAACTCCGCACCTACGCCAACATCATCGGCCTACCCCTCAAGGTCGCGCTCACGCCCCAGGAAATGGCCAGCGCACGGGCCACGCTCTCCGACTGCGATGTCCTGCTCATCGACACCGCCGGGCGCGCCCCGACCGACGCCGCCCGCCTCGATGAACTCCGCCGATTCGTCGACGCCTGTCGCCCGGATGAAGTCCACCTCACGCTCAGCGCGGCCAGCAGCGAGGCTGTCCTCCTCCGCGCCGCCGAGCGCTTCCGCTCTGCCGTCCTCGAGCCCTCGCACGTCCTCTTCACCAAACTCGACGAGGCCGTGACGCTCGGCACGCTCGCCAACATCCTCCCCAAGATCGGATTGCCCATCGGCTACGTCACCACCGGTCAGGAAGTGCCCGATCAGATCGAGGCCGCCTCCGCCGACCGTCTCGCCCGCCTCATCCTTCAGCGAGGCGAAGACTCTCGCTCCCCCAGCCGACTGGCCGCTCCATCGGTCGCCGCTCCCAAGGACGCAGCCCTCGCGTGACCACGTTCGTTTCCCATCCGCGACCCGCGACCCATCCGGCCGACTCGGCGGCATCCTCCGTCGCCGACGCCGCCACTTCGTCCGATGCCGTGCCCGGCTCCGATCAGGCCTCGCGCCTCCGCACGCTCATCGCTGAACTCGGCAGCCCGGTCACCCGTCCCGCCTTCGCGCCCGTCTCCGCGTCGCGCATCGGTCCCGCCAATGCCGCCGACCCGACGCTCGAATCCGCCGCCCGCGTTGAACGCGCGGTCCGACACGCCGCCACCGTCGTCGGACGCACCGTCCCGATCATCGCCATCGGCTCGGGCAAGGGCGGCGTCGGCAAAACCAACACCGCCGTCAACCTCAGCATCGCCCTCGCCAGTCTTGGCCTGCGCGCCACGCTCATCGATGCTGATCTGGGCATGGCCAACGCCGACGTCATGTGCGGCATCATGCCCGGGCGTCGTCTCGATCAGGCCATCTCCTCCCGCAGCCCGTTCCAAGCCGACCCGCCTTCGCGCACGCTCGCCCAAATCGCCCTCGCCGCCCCCGGCGGGTTCCGCCTCGTGCCCGGCACCGCGGGCGCATCGCGCATGGCCGACCTGAGCGAGTCCGATCGTCTCAGCCTTCTCGACCAGTTCGCCGCCCTCGAATCAGACAGTGACGTGCTGATCGTCGACACCGGCGCGGGCCTGAGCCCCGGCGTCACGACCTTCCTCTCCGCCGCCGATCTGACTCTGGTGCTTGCCACGCCCGAGCCGACGTCAATTGCCGACGCGTACGCCCTCATCAAGTGCCTGCGCTCCGGTCTTCGCGCGTCGCGGCACGCCCGTCCCGACGCCCCGATCGCCCTCGTCGTCAGTCAGGCCCGCGATGAAGTCGAGGCAAACGCGGTGCATCAGCGCATCGACAAGGTCTGCCGCCGCTTCCTTGGTTCGCCGCTCGCGCTCGCGGGCTGGATCAAGAGCGACGCGGCAGTGGGAGAGGCGGTGCGCCGTCGCGTCCCGCTGCTTCTCGATGCACCGGGGGCCACCGCCGCCACCGACGTGCATCGCCTCGCGCTGCAGATCGCCGGGCGACTCTCGCTCCCGATTCGCGCCACCCGGGCGCATGAAAAATCGGGATGGCTTTCTCGTCTTGCGCGAGTTTTCCACATTTCCACAATGCAATGATCCAGTGCCGCGCGCCCCGTCGCGCCGTCGTTGCGCTCGCAACGTCTGGATAACCGCGACCGCGCCTCTGCTGTTGAGCGGCGCCAGCAAAGCCGTCAGGATTTTCTCAAGTCGCGGGCCTCTGACGCCGACGAACGCGGGTTGGTTCGGCACGCGACGTGCGGGAGAGACGCCCAATGAGCAAGTCCGCCAGAGCGATGCCGCACGATCAGGCCCCTCCGCACGTCATCGCGGGAGCGCTTGGCCTGACGGGGTTTACAATCGCGATCATCGCGGGAATGAGCGTCGGCAACGACGCCAGCGCGGTGCTGACGACCGCGATGCTCTGCATGTTCGGCTGCTACATCGTCGGGCTGTTGGTCGGCCACATGGCTCATCGGGTTCTGCAAGCCCACGTCGAGGAGTATCGCGCGTCGCATCCGGTGGCGGGGCATGTCGCCAAGCCTGCGCCAGGCGCGCAGTCCACGTCCGCTTCCGAGTTATCCACCGACGCGAAGAAAATGTGAAGTTCTGCGCCATCGTCGGCGCGCGGGTGAAGCGCGTCGGTATACTTTGAACGCACTCGCCGGTCATGGATGACGCGGGCCGAGTGCAAGAGTTGAGGAGCGAGGACATCGCCTTCGGTGATGTTCAAGCGACGTCCGCACTGACGCGGGCGTGTGATGGTCAAGGAGTGGACCATGTCAGCCATTCGGGCTTCTCGTTTGGGAATGCGCGGGACCGGGCGTTATGCCGCTCGTCACGCCGAACCCTCCAACATCAAATCCCCGTTCGACCACCTGCCCATCAACGATGTGTGGTCCAAGTACGCCAAGCATCCGACCGAGGAGCTGCGCAACTGGCTCATGGAGAAGTACCTCCCGCTCGTGCGCTACAACGCCGAACGCATCTACTCGCGCCTCCCCGACGAGGTCGACATCGAAGACCTCATGTCCGCCGGCGTCTTTGGCCTCAAGGACGCGATCGACGGCTTCGACCTTGCCCGCAAGGTGAAGTTCGAGACCTTCAGCGCCCCGCGCATCCGCGGCGCGATCCTCGATGAACTCCGCTCGATGGACTGGGTGCCGCGGCTTGTCCGCCATCGCACCTCCAAGTTCGAGCACGCCCGCCAGGCGATCGAGATGCGCACCGGCGTGCCCGCCACCGATCAACAGGTCGCCAACCACCTCGGCCTCGCCGGCGAGGACTTTGAAAAGGTTCATCGCGATTCCAAGGCCGTCTCCACCCGCTCCCTCACCCAGCGCTGCTTCCCCAGCGACGGCGGACGCGACGTCCGCGAGATCGACGTCATCAAGGACGACTCGCAGCACAACCCCGTCACCGAGCTCCAGCGCCGCGACCTCAAGGACCTGATCACCAAGGGTCTGAGCCGCGCCGAACGCCTCATCGTCATCCTCTACTACTACGAAGGCATGACGATGAAGGAAATCGGCTCGACGCTGGACCTGTCCGAAAGCCGCGTCAGCCAGATGCACTCCTCCATCCTCGCCCGACTCAAGGCCCAGATGCAGCATCGCATGAAGGAAATGGAAGAAGTGGATCGGTAAGACAGAGGCATCAGTCATCAGGCAATGGGCATCAGAAAACGAAGACCCCGCGTTCATGACGCGGGGTCTTTCCTTGGTTCAGTCGGCGATCGATAGTTCTTCGCTGATGCCCGATGCCTGCCGTCAGACCCACACCTGCACGATGATGTTGGGTTCTTTGAGTTTGCCGGTCCACTCGCCCACGGTTGAGGTGACGAGTTTGACCTCGTAGTTGGGGTGAGCGTCGAGCCAGTCGTTGATCTGTTTGTCGAGGAACTCGAGGCTTTCGCCGGTCAGTTTGGCGTGGAAACTCTTGACGTGGCACGCGCCGGTGCCGGTGGCACTGGGCGAGCGTTTCCACGACGCTTCGCCGCCGCCGACGGACATGCGTTGTTCAAACGCCTGAATCTTGGGCTTCACTTCGCCGGGCGGGGCGATGCCCCCAGGCGTGGGGCCGGGGGTTGCGGGTGAAGTGGGGTGATGGGTGCCACCGTTGGATAAACCGCCGAGGCCTTCGGGAGAGCGCAGCGGAGCGGAGAGACGCATAAGCAAGCTCCTGGAGATTGCCAAAGCCCGCAACGCACCTCACACGAGCGACGCCCGCGGGCACGACTCCAGCATAACCACAAGCGACATCGCGCACACGTTACTCGGAAACCCTCGCCGACAATTCCGCCGCACTGATGGTGAATCGCCAGACCCCGTCCGCCTCCGCCATCCCGGTGTATTCATGGGTTCTGACCAACGAACGCGGGGCGTTGTCGCGCTTTGCCCACGCCACCTCGAGCGACGCCGCCCCGCCCGCAGACGATGTCATCGCCACCCGCCACGACGCCTGACCAGTCGCCACGCGCCGGACCTCCCCGCGCCCGCCCGAAACCGGCCCTTCATAGGTCAGGTACGCCGCCCGATGCGGAGCCATGGCCTGGGCCTCAAAAACGGCCCCGGCTGCCAACCCGTCGATCCGCTCCCCCACCCGGAAGCTCACCAGTCCCTCGGCACCCGGCGTCGTCTCAATCAGCCAGTCATGGTGGTGCGTGCCATCGGGCAAGTCGTGCCGCAGCAGTACCATGTCCACCCAAACCCTCGCACGCGGCTCGCCCGGCGGTGGGTCACTCGTCGGCATGTCCGGGGTGTTCGCCACGCGGGTCAGCGTAGGGGTTTTCCAGCCCGCCTTGTCAATCGCCCGATACGATTGCATCGGCCGTACCTCGGCCGATTTGTCGCATTGCCAAGGATTGACCCCATGCTGATCCCTTCCACCCGCCCCGCCAGCCGACCCGCCCGTTTCGCATCCTCGGTTCGCCCGCTGGCCGCAGCGGCGGTCGTGCTCTGCCTCCTCGTGGGCGGCTGCGCCCAGGAGCGTCCCCTCACCCGCGTGCGCGAAGTCGCCGACATCAAGTTCGGCGCGGGTAACTACGTCGGTGCGCTGCCGGACTACATCGAATACGAACGCCGCAAGCCCGACGATGTCGATGTTCGCCTGCGTCTGGCCGAGACCTATCTGCGCAGCGGCGACGCCAAGGCCGCCCGCGAGCAGATGCGCATCGTCCGCGACGTGCGCCCCGCCCGCGACGAATCAATCGAAGGCCTCGCCGACGCCCTCGCGGCCGCAGGCGAGAACGAAGACCTCATGCTCTTCCTGCAGCAAATGACCCGCGAACGCGGCGGAGTCTCCGACTACATGCGCCTTGGCACCTACGCCCAGCAGGTCGGCAACGTCGACGAAGCCCAGGAGGCGTACCTCCAGGCCGCCCGGCTTGACGGCGGCAAGTCCGCCCGCATCCAACTCGCCCTCGCCGATTTCTACGAATCGCTCGGCGATCGCGCCAACACCCTCAAGCGACTCCGCATGGCGATGTACCTCGACCCCAAGAACGAGACCATCCCCGCGCGCGTGCGTGCCTTGGGCGAAATCCCCGGCCCCTCGCTCGCCATGCCACCGGAATAATGAGCGGAATGACGCGAAAGTGACGTCGGAATCCGCGTCGTCCGAGCCTACGCCCACCCCAGCATCTGCACGATCGCCCGCGTGGGTGGGATGATGTCCTCGTGCTGGCGGCAGAATGCGCTCACGTCCGCCGTGCGCAGCCAGCGCGTCCCGGCATACTCCCAGTTCGCCACATCGGGCGTCGACCACGGCGGGCCCGCGACCTCCGCCAGATACACCACGTCGCAACTGAATGCGAAATCGTCATGCACCAGCGCGATCGGTGTCGCGCGTGTCAGACGCACGTCGCGATCCAGTTCCTCGGCGATCTCTCCGCGCAGTTGTGCGTGCAGATACGCCGCGTCGATGGGTGGTGTGCTCGCCGCCGCGCCCAACGTAAACTCCGGCGCATCCACGCCGCCCGAGGGCCCGAGTTCCCACTGATCGGCGTACACCCGCACACCCGGTCCGCGCTTGCCCATCAGCACATGCTGCGTGCCTTGCGCATCGCGAGCCACCAGCACCGCGGTGACTGAGAGTTGCTCGATCGGCGGCACGATTCCCACCATTCCCTGTGCCGCGAATCGCTGATACGTCTCCACCCTCACGCACAGCGTCGTGGCCGTCGGCGTCAACTCCGTCGCGCACAGCGCGAGCATCGGCGCGTTGAACAGCCGCGGGTTCTTGACGCGCATGTGCTCCCACCCGAGCGACAACAGCGCATCGGGCTCGGGCGGCGGCGTGGGATCAAGCCGCACATTCAACGCCGCCCCGGGTGCCAGCGGCACCACGCGGATCGCCTCGGCACACCCCTCGCGGACCCGATTCGAAGTCGCGTTCGAACGATGACCAGATTCCGCCCGCTCGTCATTCACTTGAAGAGGTCCGTCAGACCCGGCAGCTCGGGCAGGCCCAGCGCCCGCGCCTCGCTGTCGATCGTTTCCTTGATCTTCATCTGCGCCTGCTTCATCGCGTCGTTCACGGCCTCGGCGATCAGGTTCGACGCCAGTTCGCGCGTCTTATGGTCCGCCGCCATCCCCGCGACCAGCGCGGGCGCGAGTTCGACGCGCACCACCGTCAGCGTGCCCGTGACCGTCGCTTTGCACGCGCCCTGGCCAGCGTTGCCCGTGAGTTGCGTGGCCGCGAGTTGCACTTTCACGCGCTCCGTGGCTTCGCGAATCTTGTCCTTGTTCTTCATGAGCGACGCGATCGCGCCCATGGCTTTGAGATTGTCGAACATGTGGGCTCCAATGAAACCGGACAAAACGAAACCGGGCGAAACTCCGGCGACGGAACGTCGCGGGCTTGCCGCTCGGGCAGATCATTGGCGCGAACCGTCGGCGGCGCGCACTCGGTGACGCACCGGGCCTACAAGTCTGGCATGGCCAAACGCCGCGGTGCCACCGCGCCCACGACAACCCCCGCTTCTCAAGCGACGCCGAACGCTGCCACGCTGCCGCCCGCGCTCGCTCGCGCGGTCGATGACTTTCTTGTGTTTCTTCGCGTCGAGTGCGGGCTCTCCTCCAACACCCTCGCCGCGTACTCCACCGATCTGGCGTTGCTCGGCGGCGATCTTGTCGCGGCCGGCGCGCTCACCCCCGCGCAGATCACGCCGCGATTGCTCTCGAATCACATCACCTCGCTCCGTCAGGTCCGCGCCATGGCCGCGTCGAGCGTCGCGCGTCACATGGCGACAATTCGCGTCTTCTGCCGATTCCTCAAGGCCCGCGAGTTCACGACCGAAAACGCCGCCGAGCAACTCGAACGCCCGCACACATGGAAGCGACTGCCCGGCGTGATGACGCCCAAGCAGATGCAGGGCCTCATCGCCGCGGCGTCACCCGAGCCGGATGCCGCGTCCGACGCGGTCCCGCTGTGGATGCGCGATCGTGCGCTGGTCGAGCTCATCTACGCCAGCGGCCTGCGGGCCAGCGAAGCCGCGGGCGTCGGCGTGCGAGATCTCAACACCACGCTCGGCGTCGTCCGCGTACTCGGCAAAGGCAGCAAGCAGCGACTCGTGCCCGTGGGTGCCGCCGCACGCGACGCGGTGGAGTTGTATCTCCGCGAGTGCCGCCCGCGACTCATCAAGTCCGAGGGCGGCGAAGTGATCGGTCGCGATCAAGAACACCTCTTGCTGTCGCACACCGGCAGGCCGCTGGAGCGCGTCGCGATCTGGCAGATCGTCAAACGCCTCGCGAAGAAGGCGGGCCTGCGCGACGTCCACCCGCACACACTGCGGCACAGTTTCGCGACCCACCTGCTCATCGGCGGCGCGGACCTCCGCGTCGTGCAGGAACTCCTCGGCCACGCCGACATCGGCACTACCCAGATCTACACGCACGTCGATCGCAGCCATCTCAAGGCAGCGCACAAGAAGTTCCATCCGCGAGGGTGATGACGCAAGAAGCGGCGGAGCGGTCCGCCGCGTCCTGCCTTCGCGCCTCGGTCCCTTCTCGCTTTCGTCAGTCCCCCGCCGTACCTAAACTGCGCTCCGCCCTGATGCGGCCGCGTGCCTCCGCCGCGGACAAGGACCCCAGCGCCATGGAAGCGATCTCGGTCTTCGATGTGTTCAAGATCGGCGTGGGCCCCAGCAGTTCCCACACCATGGGCCCGTGGCGTGCCGCCCAGCGCTTCGTGGCCACGCTGCGCGACTGCGGCCTACTCCACAAGACCACCCGCGTCCGCACCGACCTCTTCGGCAGTCTCGCCAAGACCGGGCTGGGCCACGCCACCGACATCGCCGTCGTCCTCGGGCTCGCCGGCGAAGACCCCGTCACCTGCGAGACCTTCGCCATCGTCGAGCGGGTCAAAGCCCTCGGCACCCGCGGCTGGTATCACCTCGGCGGCGAGAAGAGTCACAACGACGAACCCGGCCCGCGCGTCGACTTCGACCCCGATGCCGACCTGGTCTTCAACCGCGACAAGAGCCTGCCGTTCCACCCCAACGCCGTCACCTTCACCGCGTTATGCGCCGACGGCACACGCCACGCCGAGACATACTACTCCGTCGGCGGCGGATTCGTCGTGCAAGAGGGCGAAACCGCGCAGGGTGCCCGCGCCGTCGCGCTCCCCTTCCCCATCGATACCGGCGAGGAACTCAAACGCCACTGCGCCGCCACCGGCTTGAACATCCCCGGCGTGGTGATGCGCAACGAACTTGCATGGCGCAACGAGGCCGCCGTCCGAACCGGCCTTCTCAACATCTGGCGCGTCATGCGAGAGTGCATCCATCGCGGGTGTCACACCGACGGCGTGCTGCCCGGCGGGCTCAACGTCACCCGGCGTGCTGCGGGCATGAGTCGCAAACTCCTGGCCCACAATGCCGAGGCGCACGACGCGCCCGACGCCGATTCCTGGCTCGACCTCGTCCGCCACGGCGCGGGTCGCGGCTTTGACCCGACGCTCCGCTGGGTCAGTGTCTTCGCGCTCGCGGTGAATGAAGAAAACGCCTCGCTTGGACGCGTCGTCACCGCGCCGACCAACGGGGCGGCCGGTGTCATCCCCGCCGTCATGATGCACTACTGGTGCTTTGAGAAAGGCACCCAGGACGGCATCATCGACTTCATGCTCACCGCCGGTGAACTTGGCAGCCTTTTCAAGAAGGGCGCGACGATCTCCGCCGCGATGGGCGGCTGTCAGGCCGAGATCGGCGTCTCCAGCGCCATGGCCGCCGCGGGTCTCACGCAGGTCATGGGCGGCACGGTCGGACAGGTGCTCATGGCCGCCGAGATCGCGATGGAGCATCATCTCGGCATGACGTGCGACCCGATCGGGGGGCTGGTGCAGGTGCCGTGCATCGAGCGCAACACCATGGGCGCGATCAAGGCAATCACGGCGTCGGCGATCGCGTTGGACAGCGACCCCAGCAAGGCCCGCGTCTCGCTTGACAACGTCATCAAAACCATGTGGCAGACCGCGCTGGACATGCAGAGCAAGTACAAGGAAACCGCCGAGGGCGGGCTCGCGATCAACGTGCCCGTCAGCCTCAGCGAGTGCTGATCTCGCGGTGCTCAGTTCCCGCCCGCGACGAACAGGTCATCGAACCCGCCGAGGATGTCGACGATCGTCGGCTTGCCTTCGCTGTCGACGTTCGCCTTGCCCGCCGCGTCCTTGAGCCCGAGGCCATAGACAAGTGGGCCGCCCGCGGCCATCTGTCCGCGAGTCGACTGCTTGCCTTCCTTGCTGAGGAAGACGCCGTCCTTGCCCGCGCTGTGGATCATCACGCGACCCTTGGGCCCGCCCGCGAGCAACTGATCCGTTGCCAACGCTGCGGTCGCCTGCACCGGCGTGTTCGGGCTGCCGAGCAGACCCATCAGCGTCTTGGAACGATCGTTCGCCGTCACGTCTTCGCCAAGCAGGCTGCCGGTCTTCTGATTCACCGAGTTCTTGCCCGTCGCCGTCGCCTTCAGGAAGCCCGCGTTCTGGGCCCACCAGAATCGAGCGGCGGAGTTGCTCCCCGGCTGCGCGGTCTTGTCGAACTCTTGAGCAAAGCCGTCGATCTCATCGACCGGACGCAGGCTCGCCGAGTCGTCTTGCACCCACGCGAGAATCGGACTCCCGAACGCGTCGACCAGGTCAGGCATCTGCACGTCGCCTTCCTGACCGGTGTTGCCCGCCGCCCCGAACTGCTTGATGTTCGCCCCGCCATCGTTGTATTGCGCGACGAACTGCTTGGCTGGAGGCGAGTAATACGCCTTCTTGTCGGTGCTCAAGAGCGAGGTGTTGACCCACACCTTGTTGCCAGCACCGCTGATCGGACCGACCTCGACTGCTTCGCTCGTCGACCATGAGCCGCGACTCTTGGCCACCGCCGACGGCCCGAGCAGGTCGAGCATCATGTTCTCCATCGACGTGAAGCCCTCGGTCAGGTTCTGCTGCCCGCCCATATCCCGCGGCGAGAAATACCCCGGCACACGCCGCTGGTCCTGCTGGAATGCGGACGTGGCGTTCATCAAGTCGGTCAGTTGCTGACTGGTGGCGGCCTTGCGGGCGGCGTCTCGTGCCGAGCCCAGCGCGGGCAGCACGATCGCCAGCACCAGCGCGATGATGAAGATCACCGTGAGCAGTTCGACGAGGCTGAAACCGCTGCGAGAGGCGTGCGTTCCGACTCGGGGAGCGGAGTGCGGGTTGTTCATTGTGCCGGTCATTGTCGTTCCTCCGCCCGGTTGGTTTGACGTGCCCCCATGGGCCATGATGGGCCATGATGAGCCACAGCCCGACGAACACCGTCGGCAAGCATAAGCCGCGCCGATCGCCACAACCCCCAGCATACCGCCGCCCACCCGGTTCGCGGCCCGAGCCCCGCCTGTTCCCGTCGTTTGCCCCGATCACTCGCGTTCCAGCCGGGTTTTTCGTCCCGACAGCCGGACTTTGAATCGCCCGAGAACCCCGATCGATCCGGGCCGTCGGTGATGCGTCCAGGCCACCGAAACCGTTGATGTTCGACCGCAATCCCAAAGTCAGATGTTGCGGCGGGGGGCCCGCCCCGCCATACTTTGGTACTTCAACCGATCTTCAAGGACCAGCCCGCATGCGCCCGGTGGCGTGGAAGACCCTGAGTGAATCCGATCGTCGTGCAGCCCTGCAAGACGCGGCCCGCGTCCTCCGCGACGGCGGGGTGGTGATCGCGCCGACCGAAACCGTCTACGGCATGTTCGCGCTGGGTGCCCATGCTGCCGCCGTCGGTCACTTGCGAGCGGCCTTGCCCGCCGCGGACGGCCAATCGTGGTACGCCACGTGGCACGCGCCCAGCGTCAGCGACGTGCAGCGCGTGATCGGGCCGTCGGCCCCCGCGCATCGGCGGTTGCTGGGCCGCCATTGCCCCGGTCCGATCCAACTCCTCTTCGAACTCGCCGACGATCGACGCGCGAGTGTGCTTGGTCAACTCGGCCTGCCCAGCGGCGTGATCGACGACGGTTCGGCGGTCAGCGTCCGCGTGCCGCGCCACCCGGTCGCCCAAGCCCTTGTCGAAGTCGCGGGCGCGACGCTCGTCGCGCAGCGATCGCCCTTCGTACCCGCCAGTGCCAATGCCGCCGCGCCGCCGCCCGGCGTCGCGATCGTCATCGACGACGGCCCGACGCCCATCGGCATCTCCTCCACGGCGGTGCGTCTGCTCGCCGCCGGCGGTTATCGCATCGTCCGCGAGGGCGCGATCCCAGCCCGCGCCATCGCCAAGTCTCTCGAGCGAGAAATTCTCTTTGTCTGCACCGGCAATACCTGCCGCAGCCCGATGGCCCAGGCGATCGCTCGCCATCTGCTTCAAGGTCGCACGCCCGACGGCATCGTCATCACCGCGTCGTCGGCGGGCGTGGCCGCCGGCGAGGGCGACGCCACAACCCCCGAGGCACTGGTCGCGCTCGAAGCGATGGGCGTCGTGCCCGAGCGGCACCGGGCCCGCCAACTCACGCGCGCGATGCTCAGCGACGCCGAGGTCGTCTTCACGATGACCGCCGCCCATCGCAAGGCCGTGCTGTCGCTCGACCCCGCCGCCGACGCGAAGGTTTTCACCCTCGACCCGGACGCAAAAGACGTCCCCGACCCGATCGGCGGCCCGCTGGAGGTCTATCGTCAGACGGCGCGCCGACTGCTTGAACTGATCCGCGGTCGGCTTGAACATCTTGACCAACTGACGGGCATCGCACCGTCGTCGCCTCCGCCCTCGGACGCGAACTCTTGACCACGGAACCCTTGCCATGAACATCGCCCTCGGCTGTGACCATCGCGGCGTCGCCTCCATCAAGGCCTTGGCCGAGAAACTCACGCGCGAAGGACACCACGCCAATATCCTCGGCGAGTGCTCCGGCGGGCCGTGCGACTATCCCGAACCCGCGTACCTCGTCGGCCGCGCCATCGCCGAGCATCGCGCCGATCTGGGCGTGCTTATCTGCGGCACGGGCATCGGCATGTCGATCGCGGCCAACAAGGTCCGCGGCGTGCGTGCCGCCGTCGCCCATGACGAAATGACCGCCCAACTCTCGCGTACGCACAACAACTCCAACGTGCTGTGCCTCTCCGCCGACCTGCTGGGCCAGCCCCTGATCGAGAAGATCGTCGGCGCTTGGGTCGCGAGCAACTTCGAGGGCGGGCGCCACGGCCGGCGCATCCGCAAGATCGAAGCGATCGAGGCGGGGCTTGATCCGTCAACGGTCAAGGAATGACGAACCATTGATAACCGCGACGGCGGTTGTTGCTCGTCGCACCCGTTCAAATGAAAAGCTCCGCCAATCGTGGCGGGGCTTCGCTTGTCCTGTCGCGTGCCTTCGTGGCTCGCGTTCGTCGTGTGCGGCACTCATACCAATCACATTTGCAAGCGAGGCGTGTCTTTGGTGGCCCGGAAATCGCCTTCTGGGGGCGAGCCGGGCCGTTTGTGCTCTGATTTCTTGGGCGGAACGGCCCGATCCGCAGCCTCGGGCCCCCATCAAGGCACCGGATTCTGATCCGTGATTGGTATCACGTCCGCTTCGGCGTCGCCTTGGGCGGCGGGAGCGTGCCGCGCTTCTCTCTCGCCTAAGGCGCCGGCCTGGTCACGCATCTTCAGCACCCAGCCTCGAACGCCGCCACAAACGCATCAAAGTCTTCGAACGTCAGGAACCCATCACCATCAAAGTCAGCGTTTGTCGCCCCCGCTTCAAACGCCGCCACAAACGCATCGAAGTCTTCGAAGGTGAGGAAGCCGTCGTTGTCGAAGTCGGCGGGGCAGCACGGCTCGACGGTCACGACCACCGAAGCGCACGCGATGCTGGTCTCGCCGTCTGAGGTGCTCCGGGCGCGAGCGTAGTAAGTGGTAGTGGCGGCGGTGGTGACGTTGAACGGATTGCCGGTGCCGATGAGCGTGCCGTCGCAGGAACCGGCGAACCAGTCGATGACGATGCCTGCGCCGGGGTTGGCAACAGAGAGTGATGAGGGGTCGCCGCTGTTGCAGACGCTGGCGGGCGAGGCAAGCGGACTGGTCGGCGTGGGAAGGCCGATGAGGAACAAGCAATTGGCACGGCGGTGAAACGCCGGCAAGATCGACGTGCATGGAAACGCCCCGCGCTTGCGCACGGGGCCTTGGGGTCATTGACTTCTTGTGTAGTAGGTTGCAGAACCGAGTCGCGCGTTACGTACGCGTCGGCGTCGCCTTGGGCAGCGGCTGTTCGCTCTGGCTGGGTGCCCGATCGCCGCGCGGATTGATCTCAATGACCGTGGGCTTGGGCGGCGGGAGCGTGCCGCGATTCTCTCGCGCCTTCGCGCCGGCCTGGTCACGCATCTTCCCATCGAGGTCGATCCTGGCCCGATCCTCGTAGTTCGTGCTCGTCGTGCCCTTGCCCATCGTGTCGAGCATCGCTTCCTGCTTGGCCCGGATCTCCGCGAAGCGGCCCTGCACCTGATCGAGGCTCGTGGCGCGATAGCGGCCGTGTTCCTCGATCGACGCCTGACGCTTCTGCATCACGTCGATGAGTCGCTGGTTGCGGCTGATGCTGTCGACCTGGCGATCCAGTTGCCACATCTGGGCCTGGAACTCGGTGTGCTCCTGCTCCAGTTGGCCCAGCACCTGCGAGAGACGCTGCTCCTGCTGTGCGAGGTAGCCCAGGTCGCGCTCGATGTCGACGCCGCGCTGTGAGTACGCGCTCTGCACCTGCCCGATCCGCTGGGCCTTGGCATAGGCCTGATCCAGCGTGAGCGTCTCGTTGCCGAAGTTGATGCGGACGACGGCGGCGGGTGCGGCATCAACGAGCGGCGTGCCGTCGCTGAGCGTCGCGCTCGTCAGTCGCGTGCCCGCCTCGGTCTTGGCCGACTCGGCCCGCCCGATCATGTCGTGCAGCGTGTCGAGGTCGCTGGCGGCCAGTTCGGCGACGCGATGACTGACGGTGAGATCGCGGTTGAGCTGGGCGACCTGAGTCTTGAGTTCGGCGAGATCGCCGCGGACGTCGGCGATGCGGGTGGGGTATTCGCCTTCGAGGCTCTTGAGCTGCTGACGCAGCGCGATGGGGTCTTCGATGGCCTTGTCGATCTGGCCATTGATGACGTTGCGGGTCTGCTGCCAGAGGGCCGAGAGTCGATCCGGGCCCGCGACGGCGAGCCCGGCGCCGGCGACGAGTGCGCCGATCAGACCGAAGCGAACCAGAGACTTGGTGAACATGAGCGTTCCTCCTGCGTTTCCGGGCGTGCCCCCGTGCTGTAATCGGGAAGCGTGGCCGTGGTGAAGGCGTTGTTGGGAAAGGAGGGGCGTCGCTTTCATGCACACGAAGGAATTTCATCAAAACGACGACCGCCATAGCGCGAGTCCGGCATCCGTACAGAGCGCAAATCGTGGGGCGATTTGGTCCTGGGAAATCCACCCTTTTTGGCCTGAATTGCAACGCGATTTGGGATCGCACCAGTTTGGTACCATCGCGTCCTTTCGGGAGGATCGCATGTCCGACGCCGCCGGTTCTACGTCCGCCACCCCCGCGCCCCACGCGATCCCGCCCGTTGACTTCATCTCGCCCCAACTGAGCCTCAAGGCGATGGGCACGGGCCTTCTCTTGGGCGGCACGCTCTCGATCTGCAATGTCTACACCGGCCTCAAGATCGGCTGGGGCCTGAACATGTCGATCACGGGCATCCTGCTCGCCTTCGCGTTCTGGTCCGTGCTGAACAAGATCAGCGCGGGGCGCGTGGGCATGATGAACAAACTCGAGAACAACATCAACCAGGCCTCGTGCTCGGCGGCGGGCTCGGTCTCCAGCGCGGGGCTGGTCAGCGCGATCCCCGCGCTCACCATGATCGAGGGCATCAAGCTCGAGTGGTGGCAACTCACGCTGTGGATGGCGAGCGTGTGCATGGTCGGCATCGCGGTCGCGATGGGCCTGCGCCGACAGATGGTGATCCGCGATCAACTGCCCTTTCCCGGCGGCATCGCCTGCGCCGAGACGCTGAAGGAAATCTACGGCGCGGGTGCTGAGGCGCTCAAGCGTGTGGGCGTGCTCGCGGGGGCGGGCGTGGTCGCGGGGTTGGTCAAGGTCGCCGAGATCAAGAAGTGGGTCGCGCGCAGTGACTTTGGCGCGACGATCAACGGCAGTCCGGCGGCGACATACTCGTTCGCGCTCGACCCGACGCTGCTCATGGTCGCCGTCGGCGGGCTTGTGGGTTTCCGCGCGTGCGCGTCTCTCATGCTCGGCGCGATTCTGTCGTGGGGAGTGATCGCGACGCAACTGGTGAACAGCGGCACGGTGGCGGCGAGCCGCGCGCCGATCGGCGAATGGTTGCTGTGGCCGGGCGTCACGCTGATGGTGGTCTCGTCGCTGGTGTCGTTCTCGTTCTCCGCGCCCGCGATCTTGCGGTCGTTCCGGCGCACGAGCGATTCGGGCAAGGTGGGCGGCGACACGGGCGAAGTGTCAAGGCCGTGGTTCTTCGCCTCGCTCACGCTCGCGCTGATCGCGACGGTCGCGTTGCAGATCTGGTTCTTCGGCATCAGTTGGTGGGCGGCGATCTTCGCGGTGCTGCTGAGTTTCGCGCTCGCGGTGGTCGCGTCGCGTGTCAGCGGCGAGACCAACGTGACGCCGGTGGGCGCGATGGGCAAGGTGACGCAGTTCGCGTTCGCGGTGATCGCGCCCAAACAGGCGGCGGCGAATCTGATGAGCGCGAGCGTGACGGCCGGTGCCGCATCGCAGTGCGCGGACCTGATGCACGATCTCAAGTGCGGCTATCTGCTCGGGGCGGTCGCACGCAAGCAAGTCGTCGGACAGATGATCGGCGCGATGGCGGGGGCGATCGTCGGCAGCGCGTTCTATCTGGTTCTGGTGCCCGACCCGGCGACGATGCTGCTGACCGATGAATGGCCCGCGCCCGCGGTGGCGATGTGGAAGTCGGTTGCAGAAGTGTTCCACAATGGCATCAACACGCTGCCCGCGGGGGCGACCAACGCGATGGCATGGGCCGCGCTCGCGGGCGTGCTGCTGCCGGTTCTTGAGAAGTTGATGCCCGCGAACACCCGCGCGTGGGTGCCCAGCGCGGCGTCGATGGGCCTGGCGTTTGTCATTCCCGCGAACAACTCGATCTCGATGTTCATCGGCGGCGTGCTCGCGCTCGCGCTTGGCAAGGTGTTCCCCAAGTGGTCGGAGCGATTCCTCGTCACCATCTGCGCGGGCATCGTCGCGGGTGAGAGTCTTGTCGGCGCGGGCGACGCGCTGCGGCTGGTCTTCATGGGAGGCAAGTAATACCAGTCACGGATAAGAATCTGGCGGCGTGATGGCGGCCCGAGCCTCCGGATCAGGTCGTTCCGCTCAGGAAATCAAGGCGCAAACGGCCCGGCTCGGAGATCCGGGCCACCAACGGCACGCCTCGTTTTCAAACGTGATTGGTATGACGCGCGACGGCGTGCGAAGACTCACACTGGCCGGACAACCCGCGCGGGCGTGCCCATGACGACGACACTCGGCGGGACGTCGCGGACGACGGTCGCGCCGGCGCCGACGATGGACGACGCGCCGACACTCAGGCCCTGGATGACTTTGGCACCGAGGCAGACCGCCGCGCCGCGACCGACGCGCACCGTGCCTCCGAGCGTCGCGCCGGGGGCGACAGAGGCGAAATCATCGAGCACGTCGTCGTGGTCGATGGAGGCGTTGGTGTTGACGATGCAGTGGCGGCCGACGCTCGCCTGCACGCCCACGATCGCGCCGGCGTGAATGACCGAACCGGGTCCGATGCGAGCGGTGGGGGAGATGATCGTGCGCGGGTGGATAACGACCCCAAATCGCACACCGGGGACGGCGGCTTCGAGCCGAGCGGCGATGCGCTCGCGGGTGGCGTTGTCGCCGATGCCGATGATGACGCCGTCGAACGGGCCGCTGAGTTGGGCGGCAAACGAGGCGAGGACGCGCGGCACGTCTTCATCTGAGCCCAGCACCGGGCAACCCAGCACCAGTGAGCCTGGGTCGGCATCGCGGTCCAGGACGCCCAGAACGTGATGGCCGGCGGACAGGGCGGCATCGATGACCACGCGGGCCTGCCCGCCCGCGCCGACCACCACGATGCGCTGTGCCTGAACCACGGTCGGGCTCCGGGAGAATGAGCACTGAGGGGCGAATGCGGCGAGGGGTGCCGAACGGGTCTGCGCCTCGTACCTTCGGCCGTTCCGTGCGATCGTCGCCAAAACACACAAGACCGCGGAGCGGGACCGGCGGGTCGCGGCTCAGCGGTCTTCGTCGGTCGGGATCGAGCGGCGGGCTGGCCCACGCCAACCCCGACCCGAAAAGAGCGTCTGAAATGCCCAGGAGAGGATTTGAACCTCCATGCCCTTGCGGGCGCTACCACCTCAAGGTAGTGCGTCTGCCAATTTCGCCACCTGGGCGTGGGTCGAAACAATAGGCGCGAGAATCGGCGGGTCGAGAGGCCGACAATTCAAGCGCTGGTGCATATCATGGAAACGGTTCCCGGACCCGGTCTCTGAAGGCCCGGTGTCCGTGTGCCGATAGCAAGAAACTGTTTCTGGCCTTCGTTTTCTGGCCTCCGTTCTTCTGTCGTGCCTCGTCTCGCAATTCCTGCGCGATTCAGGCGGTCGGTCTGGGTGAGATGGCGTGTGAGGGGTTCGGATGTCCAGCGTGGCGGCCAACAAGAGCACAGACCAGGCAGCGTTTGACGCGGCCTTGACCCAACTCGCCGAGCGCGCGATCGCGTCGGGCTTGTTCGGCGCGGTTCGGGTCGAGAGCGGGCGACTGGTTTGCCCGGCCAGGAACGCAGCCGCACCCGCCGCGTTTCGGCTCGACCTCATCAATGGCACGATGTGGCTGTCGATGGTCACCGGCGATCGTTGGTTGAGCGAATCGGTCGAAACCGACCTCATGCACAACGGCGACGACCTCCGCGATCTGCTCGAGGACGAACTGGTCGATCAGGATTCGCCCATTACGCGTCTGGACTACGAGCACTTCCGCTCTGACGACAAACTTTTCACTTTCCGCTCGGCGTTGCCCGTGTCGATCTCGACCGCAAGCGACGCCAAAGCGATCGATGCGGTGTATCGCTGCCTTTTGGGCTACGAAGCCTGCTTCCGGCGATTAGGCGACATGGACGCCGGCGAAGCGGGCGACTGACCGGCAAGTACGCGACGGGTCACGCCTCTCACAAGGCCGGTATCCTGTACGGGGCGTGTTTCAGCCGCCCGAGACGTCCGACCTGAACAACTTCGTGCCTTTGGGGTGTACTTGGAACATGGCTCGGCACGCGACGCCGAGCGACACGGGTCTTCGTCCCGCTTGACGCGGCAATGCGGACCCGAATGACGGTTGGAGACTGCGATGCGGATCTTGATGCTGGGTTGGGAGTTTCCACCATTCATCGCGGGCGGCCTCGGGGTCGCCTGCTATGGACTCACGCGCGCCCTCGACTCGCGCGGCCATCGCATCACGTTCGTCCTTCCCCGCCCGGTCAACCGTTCCTACCCCTCGCATGTCCGCATGCTCAGCCCTGAGTCGGTCCAGCCGGGTTCGCGGATCGCCGACGTGCAGCCGCGTCTGTCGCTCTCTCGCGATGCGTTTCACGCGCCGGGCGTCGAAGAGGCTCTGCGGACCGACGGCTTTCAGAACGTGACCTTTCGCGCCGTGCCCGCGGCGTTCGCCAACCCCTACGAGGGCGGCGACCCGATCGGCTCGACCAACTGGGTCCGCCTGAGCGAAGGCGAGATGCCCGTACCCGCCAAGGACGACGAGAGCGCGAAGAAGATGCTCGCCAGCACCGCCGTCAGCAAGCCCCCGATCGCGGGCAAGGCCTCGGCCGCGCTCACGGGCGGCGGTGGCGGCGGCTATGGCAACGATCTGGTCGCCGACGCCGACCGCTACGCGCGTCTGGTGGTCGCGCTGGCCAAGGACGAGCAGTACGACGTGATCCACGCCCACGACTGGCTCACGTTCCCGGCGGCGATCGCGCTGTCGCGCGTCACGGGCAAGCCCTTGGTGGTGCATCTGCACTCCACCGAGTTTGATCGCGCCGGCAACAACGTGAACCAGCGCGTGTATGACATCGAGCGAGCGGGGATGCAGCAGGCCGACCGCATCATCACCGTCAGTCAGTTGACCAAGAGCATCTGCGTGCGCCGCTATGCCGTCCCGCCGCAGAAGGTGGACGTGGTGTACAACGGCCTGGAGCAGGAGGCGGTGCAGCCGCAGCCGGGCACGCAGATCGAGAACGAAGACAAGCTCGTGCTGTTCCTCGGGCGCATCACGATGCAGAAGGGGCCGGAGTATTTCATCGCGGCGGCCAAGCGCGTGCTGGAGAAGATGGACAACGTGAAGTTCGTCCTCGCCGGTTCGGGCGACATGGCGCTGCGGATGATCGAACTGGCGGCCAGCATGGGTATCGGGCACAAGGTGCTCTTCACCGGCTTTCTCCGCGGCAAGGACGTCGATCGCGTCTTCGCGATGGCGGACTGCTATGTGATGCCGAGCGTGAGCGAGCCCTTTGGTCTCGCCGCGCTTGAAGCGATCCACCACGATGTGCCCGTCATCGTCAGTAAGACCAGCGGCGTCGCCGAGGTGCTGAACCACGTGCTGAAGGTCGACTTCTGGGATGTGGACGAGATGGCCAACAAGATCATCGCGGTGCTGCGCCATCCGCCGCTGGGCCAGACGCTGCGCCAGCACGGCAGCATGGAACTCCGCCGCCTGACGTGGACCGGCGCGGGTGAGAAGTGCGAGCAGGTGTATCAGAAGGCGATCGACAGCCAACGCGCCCACGCGGTGTGAGCGTGCCGCGGCATCGTCCCGGCTTCTACGCTTGGGGCATGACCCACGCACCCGATCGCTACGAACAGTTCCAGGCCTATCGCACGCGGATGAACCATCGCATCCTCGGCGACGACGCGGAGCGCGGCACGCGCGCCGACGGCACGACGCCGCAGGGCGGCACGCTCGTCACCAAGCGGTTCTTCAGCCTCGACGGCAAGACCTACGAAGACGGCGCCCTCTCGGCCAAGACCAAGGAACTGCTCGGGCTGGTCGCCTCGATGGTGCTGCGCTGCGACGACTGCATCGCCTACCACATCGACCAGTGCGTCAAGGCCGGCTGCACCGACGAAGAACTCTGGGAGTGCTTCGACGTCGCCCTCATCGTCGGGGGCTCGATTGTCATCCCGCACATGCGCCGCGGCGTCGAGTTCCTCGACCTGGCGCGCCGGCACGAGAAATAGCCGAAGCGAATCGGCGAGGCGAGATGTCTCCCGCCGCGCCGCTTGATCGTTTCAGATCAATCGCCGAAGGGCTGCGAGTTGCCGATCGGTTCGACCGTCACCGTCGGGGAACCGGAGCAATCCGAAAGAATCAGGCGATTCTGAACCTGCGGCTGTGTGCCAGGGTTCTTCGTCAACTCGGTACACTCTTTGCCATCAATCGTCCGCTTGACCTTGTACGAGATGTTCTTGCCGATGAGCTTGAGGTCAAGCCAGTCGGGGATACCGTTGCCGTCGGAGTCGTCCTGACCGAGCAACTGCAGGAGCTTCTCGATTTCGGCTTTCCACTTGCCACTGTCGATCCCGAGCATTTCCTTTCGCTTCAGGCGGAGCGAATCGAGGAGATTCTTCAGTCGCGTCAGGTCTTGTTCGTCGAGTGTCTCTTTGTTGAGAATGTTCATCACATCATTCATCATGCTGTACATCTGCTCGATGGCATAGGTTATCTGCTCTTCGATGTTGGTGTCAGACTCTTCAAACTTGACACCGTTGCCGTCGATCACCGCGTGGACCAGTTCATGGAGCATTGTCTTGGCCGCGCTGGTGAGTTGTCCGTTGGCATCGAAGTACTTTCCGTCGTTTAGGTCCTTCGCCATCGCCGAATCAAAGAAGATGCGGGGGCCTGCGAATCTGCCCATGCCGGTACCGATGTCACTCAGTGACCATGTGCCCAGCCCTTTGCGGTAGTACTCGGCATTGGTGCCCTCGCTTCGAATCTTGCTGCGGTCGTCAACGATGGTCGTGTTATCGAGGGCCGAATACAGTTTGTCGTCAACCCGAACACCTTTGGTCTTAAGTTCATCCAGAAGCGTCCGCGTACGCTCTTTCATCGTGTTCGAGTCAACGGGGGGCGTCGTGGGGTCAGGGCCGGCGGCACGGGGCGGGTTCGGGCGAAGGAAGCCCGGTCCCCGGTCTTTCCATGTGATGGTGTCGAACGTCAAGCGATTGGACTTGAGGGTTCGTCCGGTCACCGGGTCCGGCAACTCGGCCCAGACGGCATAGCGGGCAGGGGTTGAAAACGTCACGAACCCCGGCGCGGAGAAAACCGCGTTGTCGGGCAGATTGCACTTCCAATCCACCGAGGATGTAACGTCCTGCACCCCGCCCGCGTTGTTGACAAGCTCGGCGCGATACGCCACCGAGTTGACGCTCACGACGGGGTTGTTGACCCAGACGTGAACGCCGGGATACACCTGCGTACCACCAGATGGATCGATGCTGGAAATCCGAAGCGTGTCGGCAACAGCAATGGACGCCCCGCCCACAACCCCGAGAACTGCGGCTCCGATGGCGAACGCAGCACCGAAGGTGCCAAACGCTCTTCGCAAGCCACGCCACAACCTCTGAAAACCCTTGGCCGACGTCATGGTCGAACTCCATGTCGGCGACGCCCCTGCTGCGCCCGCGAACGCCGCGGAACGCCGCGGACCCAAGTGTATATGCCCTCCGCGGTCTGCGGGTTGCACGCATATTGTGTGAGAAGTGAGTTTATGTTGAAGCCCCCTTCAAAAGGGGGGTATCAAATCGTTGCTTACTCGTAGCGCCCGATGATCAGCGTCACGTTGTGACCGCCGAAGCCGAACGTGTTGTTCATCGCGTACTTGATGCGACGCTCGCGGGCGTGGTGCGGGACGAGGTCGATGTCGAACGCGTCGTCGGGCTTGTCGAGGTTGATGGTCGGCGGGATGATGCCTTCGCGCACGGCGTGGATGCACGCGATGGTCTCGACCGCGCCGCTCGCGCCCAGGCAGTGCCCGTGCATCGACTTGGTGCTGCTCATCAGCAGTTTGCCGCCACCGCTCTTGCGGGCGTGTGCGCCGAAGACATTGAGCACCGCGGCGACTTCGGCTTTGTCGCCCAGCGGCGTGCTGGTGCCGTGCGAGTTGACGTAGTCGATGTCGGTGGCGTTGAGGCCAGCGTCGCGCAAGGCCATCTTCATGCTGCGAGCCGCCCCGTCGCCCTCGGCGTCGGGCGCGGTGATGTGACCGGCGTCCGACGAGTTTCCCACGCCGACGAGTTCGGCATAGATCGTCGCGCCGCGGGCCTTGGCGTGCTCTTCGCTTTCGAGCACGAACATTGCCGCGCCTTCGGAGAGCACGAAGCCGTCGCGATCGACGTCGAACGGGCGGCTGGCGCGGGTGGGTTCGTTGTTGCGGGTCGAGAGCGCCTTCATCACCATGAACGCGCCGATGCACAGCGGGCTGACGGCGGCTTCGCTGCCGCCGGTGATCATCACGTCGGCCCAGCCGCGCTGGATCATGTTGGCGGCGTCGGCGATGGCGTGCCCACTCGATGCGCACGCGGTGGCGTGGGCCGAGGCCGGGCCCTTGAGCCCGTAGCGGATCGAGATGTTGCCGGTGGTCGCGTTGACCATCAGGCGCGGCACGGTGAAGGGGCTGAGCCGATCGGGGCTGCGCTCGAGCATCGTGCCCACGCCCTCTTCGATCGTCCGGATGCCGCCGATGCCCGAGCCGACCACCACGCCCGCGCGGGTCGAGTCGATCTTGGTGAAGTCCAGACCGCAGTGCTTGGCGGCCTCAACCGCGGCGCCCAAGCCCAGATGCGTGACGCGATCCAGACGCTTGGCCTCGCGGAACTCGATCACGCTGGTGGGGTCCCAGTTCTTGACCTGCCCGGCGATGGTGACGGCCCACTTCTCAGCGGGAAAACGCTTGAAGTCTTCGCCTTCGATCGCGCTGATGCCGCTGCGGCCTTCGCGCATCGAGGCCCATGTGGTATCGGCGTTGAGGCCGATGTTGGTGACGGCACCGATGCCGGTGATGACAACCCGGGGCGGCTTGGAGAGGCTCGCGTGCATGCCGTCGTGATCTCCGAAAGATGAACCCCCGCCCCCGGGAGCGAATGCCGCTCCGGGCTGGGGAAGTCCCCTCCCTAGGTCTGCTCTAGGGTCGGGCAAGTCTAGGGTCGGGCCAGTGTCCGGGACAGGGAGGCCGGGGGAGGCTGCCGCGGCGAGTGGTGCGGAGCGCGGAAGGTGGGTGATGGACCGGGCTTGGATGCCGTCGCCCGTCGGTCGGGTCGCGGGAGTGGTCAGATTTCCCCAATGCCGACTGCCCAGTGCTTGATGCCTGATGCCTTTTTCTCAGCACCCGCCCTCAAACGCGCCGACGAACGCGTCATAGTCTTCAAAGGTGAGGAAGCCGTCGCCGTTGAAATCGGCGGCGGCGGCACCGGACTCGAACCCGCCGACGAAGGCGTCGAAGTCTTCGAAGGTGAGGAAGCCGTCGGCGTCGAAGTCGGCGGCACAGCGAACACTCACAATCGCTGGGGCTGAGGTGACGCTGCCGCACAAATTGGAGAAGACGGCCGTGTATGCGCCTCCGTCGCTGAGTTGAGCATTGGAGATCGTGAGCGTGGCGGTCGAGACGCTGGTGGGCGAGGAAAGCACGTTGTTCGCGCCGCTGACCGTTCCGCCGCCTGGCGAAGCGCCGCCGGTGCCGTCGACCAGCGGCACGCCGTCGCGGTACCACTGGGCCGAGACGCCTGAGTAGCCATTTGCGGGCGTCGCCTCGATCGAAACAGTCTGACCTGCAACCAGCGATAGTTGGCCCGGTTGAACGGACATCGTGGGTGCGCCGGAAAAGGAATAGCGAGCGAAGGCGGCGGAGATATTTCCCCCGGCCGTGGTGAAGGAACCGCCTACGCCGATCTCTCCATTTGGCAAGAGTGAGAGCCGATAGACCGGACCGTTCAGGCCGACGCCAAACGGGACCCACGACGACCCATTCCAACGAGCGATCCCGTTCGCGCTGGCACCTCCAGCCGTGGTAAACGTGCCGCCTGCAACGATGCTCCCGTCGGGCAGTTCAAGCAGCGCCAAAACTCGCCCGTTCATGCCGGATCCCATCGGCGTCCACGCGACACCATCCCAGAGGGCGATCACATTCGCGCTCACGCCGGCAATTGATGTGAAGTTGCCACCCGCAACGATGTTGCTATTCTTTAATCGAAGAATCTCGGACACGCTTGTCGGGAAAGGCGTCGTCTCCCCGGGCAGCACTTCGAGCGATCCATCGACCGCCGCAAACTCCGCCCAAGATGCCCCGTTCCAGCGGGCAAAGTTCCGTGCACTCACCCCTCCGGCAGATGAGAAACTGCCGCCGGCAACAACATCGCCGTTAGGCATGATGGCGATCGCATCGACGGTGCCATTGATTCCTGTTCCGAACGCGGTCCACGCTGACCCATTCCATCGCGTGATGCTGGCCGCCGAGGTATTGTCGACACCGTAGAAAAACCCGCCGACGATGATGTCGCCATTCATCGCTGTTGTCACGACATTCGCCCAATCCCAGCGGTCCCATACTCCCATCGGTGCCCACGTCGATCCGTTCCAGCGTGCGACGTCCCGCGTCGAAAGTCCGCCGATCAACGAAAAGTTGCCAACCGCAACGACATCACCGGTTGGCAATACTTCCAGATCACTCACATCGCCATTCGCGTTCACAGCCAGCGGCGACCACGCTGAGCCATTCCAGGTCGCAACGCGATTGCCCGGAGCACTGTTGCGTGTCGTAAGAGAAAACGTTCCTCCTGCCGCGAGAGTTCCGTTCGGAAGTGAGACGATGTCAGAAACAGCCCCGCTGATGCCCGTGCCGACGCCTGACCATGCGGTTCCGTCCCAACGCGCAACTTGATTGACAATCTCGTCGCCGAGTCTATTCACTGTCCCTGCGGCAAAGAGAGACCCATCGGGCATGCTCGTCAAGGTGAGCACATCGCGATTCGTAGTCCCGGTGCCAAGTGCCTCCCATGCCCGTCCGGTCCATCTCGCGAGTTCGACGTGATACCCCGGCGGGTCGGTCAGGTACCCCCCCCCAATCAACTGGCCTTCGGACGAGACGGCGAGCGTATCAACTTGGTCGCCCCAATACCCCTGTAGGTGCGTCCATGCCGCCCCATCCCATCGTGCGAACCCGCTCCGGGTGCCACTCCAGCGATTGCCGCCGGCGAAGAGATCGCCATTCGGCGTTTGCGCGAGAGCCTTGATTGTCGAGTTGAAGCCGTCGCCCATCGCAAACCAAGCCGCCCCGTTCCACCTCGCGATATTCCTGCTCGCCTTGCCACCTGCCACACCAAACGACCCGCCTACCACAAGATCGCCGTTTTCCAAGACGATTAGGCAGTTGACGTCGCCGCTAACGCCACCCGATGCCAAGGCGGACCACGACGACCCGTCCCACTGGGCGATGCGGCTTGCGCTCACACCCCCGGCGTTCCGAAACAGACCGCCTGCAACCAGATTGCCGTTGGGGAGCACCGCCAACGCGCGCACCACATTGTCCACTCCGGAACCCAGTGCTGACCACGATGTGCCATCCCAGCGTGCGACTCGGTTGCCGACGGATCCGGTCGCGGTGTTGAATGTGCCGCCGATGACCAAATCGTGATTGGGCATCACTGCCAGTGCGTAGACCGCTCCGATCACGCCTGTTCCGAGAGCCGACCAAGCGTTTGTCTGTGGATCAAAGACCGCGACGTTGTTTGCTGCGACGCCGCCCGCAATCGAAAACCAGCCGCCCACGACCAGACGGGGAGGCAGAGGTCCATTTCCATCTGGGTCCCACGCGATCGAGGTGTAGATGGTGCCATCGACGCCCCGCAGAGCCTCACCAGGCAGCCAACCCCCGCACTGCGCGTGCGCGATGGTGGGCAAGCCAATAGCGGCTGCGAGAATCGCGACAACCTTCTGGACTCGAAGAGCAAACTGGCGCATATTGGGCTCCAAATCTTGCTCGCGCGGGGATCTCCGATTCGGACGAGATGAGGCTCCGGTTCGACTCCCGAACTCATTTCCCCTCGCTAAACACCATATCTGTCCCCGCTCCGTCCTGTGAGAACGGCCACTTGCCCTGGTCGTCGCTCATCACGCCGCCGTTGTCGACGCCGTCGAGCCCCACGCTGTACAGCACGAATCGGCGGCCGGTTGCACTCGGCGGGTCCAGTCGGCGATAGAGAAATCCGCTCTTGAACCACGGGTCGCCGGGGACTTCCGGCAGGATGCCAGGGAGGAGGTCGCTCAGGCTCGCGGGCGGTTCGCCCTTCTCGGCTTGGTAGGCGAGGATCGCGAGCAGCACGCGCGTGCCTTGCAGGTCGCAGACGGCTTGGTCGTATACACGCAGCCACGCGAGCGCCGTGGTCGCCATATCCGGCTGATCGGCGGGCGTCTTGAGTCGCGCCTTGGAGAAACCGTCGATGTCGAACACCTTGGGCGTCCGCTCCCAGCGCGGCGCGGCGGCGAGTTTCGCCACACCGTCGTACAACTCCTCGTACTTTCGAACTTCTCGGCGACGACCCCACCAGCCGTGCGTGGCCTCGATCGTGTCCACGGCGAACGCCTTCTCGGCGTGGATGGCGTGGATCACACCCGGAAACGGACGCTGATCGTCGATGATCGTGATGAGGCGGCGGAGCGTCGCGGCGTCGGGCGGGCCCGAGATCAAGTGCTCGCGCAGTTCCTTGTTCGCGAGCGCGGCGATCGCGTAAGACACCAACTGGTTGATGATGATCGGGTTTGTCGAACTGATTCGAGCGAGCACCAGTTGATCCTGGTATGCCGCGATGACCGCGGGCCAGTCCTTCGCATCCGCGGCCAGCTTCATGCGCGCGGCGTTCATGCGGGCCATGGGCCACAGATTGCCGGTGACCGTGAGATTCCAATCCTGCAGCGCGCCCGAGCCGTCGGGCCATCGGATGTTGAAACGCTCTCGCAAAGCCGCCTGCGCCGCGAAGACGCCTGCCTTCTCGCAGCGAGCGATCGCTTCTCGTGCGAGCGCGCGTGCCGCGATGGCGGCCTCGTCCCCTTCAGGAGCCGATGGCGCGTCATAGATCATCGCGCAGTCGATTGCGGTGCGCGGTCCCCCCGGCTCCGGCGCTCGCGAGAGTTCATCCGCGATTGGGCTGTGCAGGTTGATCAGATCGACGACCATCGGCCACTCATCTCGACCCTCGGTCCGCTGGCCCCATGTCTCGCGCAGGAGTTGATCGCGGATCAGCGCGAAGTTCGCGGGCGTGATGCCCACGCCGTCGGCCTTGGGCGGCGGCACCGGCGTCAGTCGCTCGAACTGGGCTTGGCCCGCGGCGATCGAGGCGGAAGCGAACATGAGCGCGACGGTAATCCAGACGCGAGCGGCGGCGTGGCGTGCGATGTGACTCAGCATGGAAGCGACCCCGGAGTGCGCCCGTTGACGAAGCGCACTTGGCGATTCTACGAACGAATCGTTGTTCGGATTCTCCGTGCGTCCCGTTCAAAAAGCAGACGCCCGCCGCGGATCGCGACGGGCGTTGCTGGAGGGAAACTTGTGACCGCGCCTCGGTGGAGAAGTCGAGGTGGGGTCAAGAAATCAGAGGGCTCAGCGGCGGCGGCGACCGGCGACGACACCCGCGAGGCCGAGCAGCGCGAGGCTGCCCGGAGAGGGAATGTTGCCTTCGTAGCCGGGCTCGCTCAGGTCGGTGCCATACTGGAACCACACGTTGCCGATGCGGCCCAGATCGAAGCCCGACGCGTTGCCGAGGGTGAACTTCACGGAGTTCTTGATGAGGGGCGTCATGACGCCGCCGTTGCCGGTCGCGGCGTTGTCGCCCGCGCTGGTGATGCCGTACTGCAGGCCATCGGGGCTGGCCGGAGGCGACAGGTCGCTGCCGGGGAAGCGATCGCCAGGACCGAAGAGGCCCAGGCCCGAGGACGAGATGCCGTACTTGCGGCTGCCGGGGCCGCCCGAGAGGTTGTTCAGCGCGGCCCACTCGCCGCCGACCGCATTGCCCGGATCAGTCGTGCCGCCGTTGGTGACGAACGAACCGGCGTTCAGCACGGCCGACAGGCGGCTGAAGTTGACGGTCGAACCGCCAACGTTGAAGAAGACGCCGGTCAGGACGTCAACGGGGACCATGACGTCAGCGGTCGACGTGTTGGTCAGGATGACGATGAGGTTCGAGCCCACCACGTCAAACGAGACGGAGGCGGCCTTGGAACCGGACGAACCGCTGAACGTGACAGCCGCGCTGGCAACGGACCCAGCGCACAGAGCCACAGCCGCCGCAGCGACAACATACGAAGTCTTCATGTCTTTCTCTCCCTAAACACAACCCTTGTGCCCGACGGCGACGAAATGGAAACGCCCGGGCAGTGAGAACATCTTCCCGACTTCGGCGTGCTGAATCAAGGGAATGCAATGCTAATCCCTGAAAATCCGCAAGTTGCGCTGTTTCTCAACTTGAAGAGACGCAGGGAGACGTCCGGAAACTCGGCGTTTTGCGCAAAAATGAAAACACCACCGGGGCAATGCCTCCGGTGGTGCGTTGACCTGCTAAGGGAGTCGGTTGGCGGTAGATTGCCGCACGACTCGCATGTGCGGGATCACTTGGCCGTCTGGGCCTTGTGGATGAAGTCGATGGCCTCGCCCACGGTCTTGATCTTTTCGGCTTGCTCGTCGGGAATCGAGGTCTCGAACTCGTCCTCAAACTCCATGACGAGCTCGACGGTGTCGAGGCTGTCGGCGTTAAGGTCTTCCACGAACGAGGTCGAGCGGGAGATCTTGGACTTATCCGCGCCCATCTGCTCGGCCACGATCTCGATCACCTTCGCTTCGATTTCCTGTTCGGTCACGACTGTTTCTCCGTCGAGTTTCAGCAATCCAGCAATCGACGCGGCGACGCCACGCTCGATCGCCCCACGTTGTGTTTGCGACGCCCGGCCCACGCTGGGGTCTGTCGCACGAGGCCCGGACGGAAGGTCCATCCAGAGCGGCGATTCTACGCGCTCGCGTCGCCGCTGCCAAGCCCATGTGATTTCTACCTCTCCGTTTGTGTTCGGGTACCGATCGGACGGCCGAGAATCGTCTCGGTTTGGCCTTCGGCTCGTCACGCGGCGTCAGGACGACTGAACTTGCAAAGGAATGTTGCGCAGCGTCTGCGCATGGAAGCGATTTCGGACCACGCCAACCGTCGTGATCGTTGCGATCCACGCCGACTCCGTCGGAATACGGAAACCACCCTTGCACTTGGGCGAATGCTTGTGGCGGAGGGTCGATGAGTCGTATCGCGGAGGCCGACGGCCTGTGTGTTTCCCTGCAGTGGTGTTGCGTGTGACCCGCGCGATGCCGAAGGCTTGCCGCGTGACGAGGGATTTGCCGTGTCGAACATGCCCATGGAGCCGGAGGCGTTCGCGGAAGCCGTGGCACAGATGCTGCGCCGACTCCAACCGGCGTACGACATCGACCTCGTCGGCCCACGCGAACTGCTGGTCAATGGTCGTCGACTCGACCTTGAGAACCTCTTTCGCATGGTCAACCACGAGCCGGTGCGCGGCACCGAGATCGTCGAGCATTACCTCGACCAACTCTTCAGCGGCGACGCGAGCCAACTCACGAGCATGACGCTCGACTTCGCGCGCCCGCGGATCATGCCGCGGATCCAGCCCGAGAGCATCTTCAATCACCTGGCCCGCGAGCAGGTGGCCCATGTGCCCTACGTGAACGACACGGTGGTGGTGTTCGTGACCGACTTGCCGCACATGACCGTGAGCATCACGACCGAGCAACTGGTGCGCTGGCGGCTGAACGTCGATGAGATCGAAGAGATCGCCCGCGAGAATCTGGACAACTACGCGCCGGACCTGGAGATTCAACTGGTCGAGAGCAAGGAAGGCGGCAAGGCCGCGATCCTCGGCCAGCACGACGGCTACGACGCCGCACGACTCCTGCTGGGCGGATTGTGGGAGCGGCTTGCGCCGCAACTCGGCGGCGACTTCTACGTTGCCACGCCGGCCCGCGACATGTTCATCGCCATCAGCCCCGAGCCGGCGAACTTCGTGCGCCGACTGCAGAATCGAGTGCTCCACGACTACAAGCGACTGCCGTATCCGATCACGCCCGACTTCTTCTACTGCACACGCGACGGCGTCGCGGGCACCAAGCCCGAGCAGGCCGATCGCGACGCGGCATGAGTGAACCGCGGTGGCAAGCTCGGCGCCGTGAAGCGATTGCGCTCGCGCCCCACGCGCGGCGAGGCTCAACTCATACGGATCACCGTCCAAAAGGAGGTGTCTCGTGGTGGCCCGAACCTCCGGGGCGGGCCGCTGAGCCCATGAAAACAGGCGATTTCGGCCCGGCTCGGAGATCCGGGCCACCAAAGGCAC